>WLWD01001945.1_pt1 | contig 24184 bp, 18 predicted proteins | sample 6712731 | NCBI WGS metagenome assembly WLWD01 (sample SAMN12718690, study PRJNA576275) | sponge metagenome | isolation source: marine sponge | host: Mycale hentscheli | place: New Zealand: South Island, Marlborough, Capsize Point | collected 2014-11-01 | reverse complement strand
CATTATGGTCAGGCATAGGCTTCGTTACAGGTGTGGGGTGCATGGCCGGCTCCCACTCTTCTTATTCTAACCTTCATACAAAAATTTATGATCATCATTGTCCATTGCATATTAGTAACTATCTGCAGTATTTAGTAATGGATCTGCAGTATTTAGTAATGGCCAGACCCTCTCACGGTATTGCCAAGATTGGCTCTGTCAAAGTGATCAGTTTTCTCGAAAGCATAGAAACTCCTGAATCAGTCAGGTGCATGCTGTAATTGAGATTTATGCTGATGTGAGTGTTACATGAGAAGGGAGGTGGAGAAAATAGGGGTTACATGATGAGAGAGATTAGAGAATGAACTAGTGCTGGATGTGCTCATAAGCCACACTACACTATGGCCAGTGTGGCATTATATAGAGCATAGGTAGGAGGTTCTAGTGCATATTGTAGTTAGATTTTACTAGAGGTGTGACGGTCCACCGGGGGCCCTTTAATAGTGTCTTATTCTCACACTATCACATTCGCTGCTTGTCTCTATTCTCTTACTCTCAGGCTCACTGCCTGTGTATTCTTGCACTATCAGGCTCACGGCCGTCATTCTCAGGCTCGCTGCCTGTCTAGTCTTACGCTATCAGGCTCATATTCTTTCACTATCAGGCTTACTGCATGTCTACTCTCACTGGCAGGCTTGCTGTCATCTATTCTCTCACTCTCACTCAGGCTCGCTGCCTATCTATTCTCACTCCATCAGGCTTGCTGCCTGTCTATTCTCTCACTATCAGGCTAACTGCTTATCTATTCTCTTGCGCTCACTCAGGCTTGCTGCCTATCTATTCTCACTCTCACTCAGGCTCGCTGCCTATCTATTCTCACTCTCACTCAGGCTCGCTGCCTATCTATTCTCACTCTCACTCAGGCTCGCTGCCTATCTATTCTCACTCTCACTCAGGCTCGCTGCCTATCTATTCTCACTCTCACTCAGGCTCACTGCCTATCTATTCTCACTCTCACTCAGGCTCGCTGCCTCTCTATTCTCACTCTCACTCAGGCTCGCTGCCTGTCTATTCTCACTCTCACTCAGGCTCGCTGCCTGTCTATTCTCACTCTCACTCAGGCTCGCTGCCTATCTATTCTCACTCTCACTCAGGCTCGCTGCCTGTCTATTCTCACTCCATCAGGCTCACTTTCTATCTATTCTCACACTCATGTTACTGTATCTATCTGTTTTCACACCCAATGCTGTTAAGGCATTCTTGCTCTTTAGCTCACCAATGTATTCGTGCCAGTCGGGCTCACTGCCTATCAATTCTCATTCTAGCCACTTACATATCTAGTCCCACACCCAGATATCTAGTTTCAACTATCAGGTTCGCCACCTATCTCGCACTCGTGAGCTGCCTTGCCACAGCCAGACTCACCACTGGTGTATTATCACGGTTGAGTATTTGTTCTTGTTCTTACCCATCCTCACACTCAGACTTGCTGCCTATCTAGTTGCACATCGTCATACTCTATCTGTGCACTCTCAGACTCACTGCCATCCGATCTTGCACTATCAGACTTGCCTACCTAATGCACTGAGGCCCAGGGCCTATCTATTTTTTCATGCACTATCACGCTTGCTGCCTATTTTTTCTCAAGCTTGCTGCCTAGGTATTCTCAGACTCACTTTCTATGTATTCTCAGGTTCGCTGCCTAGGTATTCTCAGGCTTGCTGTCTATCTATTCTCAGGCTCACTGCCTAGGTATTCTCAGGCTTGCTGCCTATGTATTCTCAGGCTCACTGTCTATGTATTCTCAGGCTTGCTGCCTATGTATTCTCAGGCTCACTGCCTATCTATTCTCAGGCTTGCTGTCTATCTAGTCTCAGGCTCACTGCCTAGGTATTCTCAGGCTTGCTGCCTATGTATTCTCAGGCTCGATCACTGTCTATGTATTCTCAGGCTCACTGCCTAGGTATTCTCAGGCTTGCTGCCTATGTATTCTCAGGCTCACTGCCTATGTATTCTCAGGCTCACTGTCTATGTATTCTTAGACTCACTGCCTATGTATTCTCAGGCTCACTGCCTATGTATTCTCAGGCTCACTGCCTATGTATTCTTAGGCTCACTGCCTATGTATTCTTAGGCTCACTGCCTATGTATTCTTAGGCTCACTGCCTATGTATTCTTAGGCTCACTGCCTATGTATTCTCAGGCTCACTGCCTATGTATTCTCAGGCTCACTGCCTATGTATTCTCAGGGTCACTGCCTATGTATTCTCAGGCTCACTGCCTATGTATTCTAGGGCTCACTGATGTATTCTCAGACCCACTGCCTGTGTATTCTCAGGCTCACTGCCTATGTATTCTCAGGCTCACTGCCTATGTATTCTCTGGCTCACTGCCTATGTATTCTCAGGCTCACTGCCTATGTATTCTCGGGCTCACTGCCTATGTATTCTCAGACTCACTGCCTATGTATTCTCAGGCTCACTGCCTATGTATTCTCAGGCTCACTGCCTATGTATTCTCAGGCTCACTGCCTATGTATTCTCAGGCTCACTGATGTATTCTCAGACTCACTGCCTATCTGTTCTCAGGCTCACATATGCATCTGCATGGCACTCACTCAATTACCCCGTCACGCGATCAGGACATGTTCCTTCTCACTTGTGTCTGTTGCTGCCTCCACCAGGCACACTGACTGTTACTATTAATAGCTAATGCCAACTTTTGAAGTTTCATGTGAATAGGGATGTGGAGCAGATAATGCAACAGGGGAGGGATATTCTTAGTAGTTGTAATACACAATACTTTCACACAACTGACATACCTACGCAAGACTTAACCTTCGTGGTTAGTCTAGTGGAGCAATGAATTTTCAAGTAAATACTGTTGCATACGGCTTATAACTGACAAATAGCGTATTAACTTACCACCGCCACTAACTCAAATAGAAATGGAGCTCCCACAAGTTTTTGAGTTTTAACTGCACCGGCAATAGAATTCAAATTGGTAAATAATTCGCTTTCTAGGGTGATACTGGTAATGATCGCTAAACCGGAGGATTCCTTTTAGTGAAGTTTGGGATGGGGTCGAACACGGAGCGAACACAAAAATATGCGAGGGTCAAAGTACAAATGGCATACATACGTCCACACATAGATTACAAACAAAAATCCCCGATTTTCAATTGTGTTACCCCTGAGAGTGTCTCACTCGCATTTATAGGAGTAAATCTTGGAGTCACAAGCCACTTGACTATGGCAAGAGTGGTGTAGAGTGGAGTTATGGTACTGTTAGCATGTGAGGTTAGATTCTCCACCCGGTGGTGGTGTGACAGTCAGACAGACCACCTTAACGTAGCTGTCCAGGGCAGGCTGCCCTTCATTCAACATCTAATACTACTGCGTACTGCCCCTCACAGCTATTAGGCCAAGCAGCCCTTCAGCTAATTACTAAGTGTGATACGTACACTCTGCCCTTGCTCAGGTCTTCTTACCTGGGCATGTGGTCCCTCACTTATTAACGACTGCTGGAGGCACTCTCCTTACTCGACAACCACTACCCAGGTTGTGTTCCTGGAGTCTACTTAGACTCCAGTGTGCAGTGAAAGCAGGTGAGATGGGAGTATACAGGACTCACCAGTCCTGGTTTACTGACGGTAAGAAAATGATATACAAAAAAATCGGCTTCTAGACTACGGCGGTAGCCCTACAGTACTGCCACGAAGTCCAAAATGGTGACGGGGGTATTTCTTGAGATGCGATCGACTTCCAGTCTTCATTCTTGGTAGGTGCTTTCTCCTAGTAGTACTTGCTGGTCTGCATAAATAAAATAACTCGGGGAAAAAGCAGAAGTAAGTTTAACAGGCCCTAGCAACGGTGACCTATTTGGCGAGGTTTTCGCGCTCAAAGAGTGTGCCAGCACCCTTAAACACTGTTCAGCTTGGAGTGTTTGTTTGTTTGTTTGTGTAGTTATGTAAGTCCTAGTCAAGTTATACATAGGTGTTTTTTTATGAATTGGCTGTGTGCAGCAAGTTTAAATTGCTTCAAAGCCAACTTACGTATTAGCTTATTATAATACGTATTGCTGATTCAGGTGACTGTCTTATATAAGCTGAAAAGTGTTGTACGGTGGAAAAATAGCTTTGACATCACTGTTACAATTGTGCGTACACTTTACTTTGTGTTCCGCACACTAATACAATGCCTGTAAATATTTCTTAGAAATTATTGGACCCGGAGGACTTGATGTCACTAGTGGTAGGAGATCAAGTACAGGACTGGGACGAGATGAAGAAGGTAAACTTGTCAACACATCATTCAGTAGTTTCAATTTGAAAGTCCAACTGACCCAGAGACCTTGCATCCCAGGGTTTCATACAGACTATGGGAGCCCTGGAATCCCCTCCCCCCCCCTAAATTTTTTTTACCCTGACTGAATTTTTTTATGAAGAAAAAAGAATAAGTACTAATATGAAAACTATAGCTTAATTACTCTACTGCTAGTTTCTTTTAAAATGTCAAACATAATCATGACTGTCTAGTTCTGGTTCAATAGCGATTTGTAATAGTTTGTCTAAGTTTTCATATGATAATCTGTTTCATAGTCATGACATCACCATTTTCATGTGACAAAAATATTTCTGTGACTCCACAAAATCCCCCCCCCAGCGAAAACCCCTGTATGAATCCCTGCATCCCATAGTTGTATGTCCAGACTGTGCTCTTATTTTATTACTGCATGAAGTTTTACCAGGGAATAATTTTTGTGGAAGTAGTATTAAAAAAAAAGGGGGGGGAGGGGGGGAAGAGGACATGAACATCTTGTTCCAAGCATGTGTGTGTGCGTGTGTAGGTCACTGAATATAAGAATGGGTACAACCAGAACTCGCAGCCGATACTCTACTTCTGGGAAGTGTTTGAAGAACTCAGCGATCAGCAGAAGACCAAATTTTTAGGTAAAGTATCATGTAAGTAGTTTTTATAAGACAAAATTGAAATGACATTAGTAAGAAGGAACACATGAATGTCGTGCTCAAATAGTAAATGTTTTTCTCAAAAAATTAGAAGTAATCAGACATTATACTGTAGTGACATTTGTTGTGGTGGTTGTTGTTTTTTGCTGTTGTTGTTTAGCTTTTGTAAGTTGCCATTGTTAACACCCATTTCCCTATCACCTCTCTTTGATTCTGCTACTTCTGTCTGACTGTGACAGCAAATCCAATCTAGTCCTTTATTTTCTTACTGCTGTCAAAGCTCCACTATCAATTTTGCCAGCTTATCCACTACTTATCATTTTTGTTGTGGTAAATTAGTAATCCATACACATACTTATATCCTGTCAAGTCACATTATTTATATTTGTGTGTACATAAAATGTGATTTAAAGAGTAGCTATACATATTTTACATATTCATTCATTTTTCCATTATCTTATATATATTTATGTATTTATTTATTGTGTACTTTATGATAGCTTTATATTTATATCTATTTTATTTAATTATTTCATTTTCCCTGCAGTGTTCCTGACAGGCACTGATCGTATCCCACTGGGAGGTTTCCGGCGCATGAAGATATACATCCAGTGCATGGACGGAGGGACAAGGTGTGAATGACTGTCAGTGGCTCACACCTGCTTCAACATCATGGATCTTCCTCCATATCCCAGTAAACAGATGATGAGAGATAAACTTCTTGAAGCCATAAACTTTGCCTCAGGATTTGGACTTGTATGAACAAACTTCTTTGTTTTCTAGTATAACGATGTTGTTATTATACTTTCTTTTTTTGTAATTTGCTCACCTTATTACAATAGACAAGTTAATTTTCATATCGTGTGGGAATTGTCTGTGGAATTCCTTTCATTGCCAGCAATCTGTTCTCTTATCATCTGGAAATTTTTTAATATGATTAATTTAAATATATTGTCTATTGCACTTGGCTATTATGAGAGAGGGAGAGACAGTACAGTTAATGTAGGAATTGTAACTGCTTTGATGGATGACTGTACAAATACAACCACTAGCTATTAAATAACTTCACTTCTAACTAAGCCAGGTGATTTCTCAGAGGTCCCAAGTGTATCAATCCATTGGTGGTGAAGTGAAGCATGAGTTGGGCACCAATTCTCCTTAGCAAGTGGTCCACAGCTTAATTCAGCTGGGATTAAAAAAAAAAAAAAAAAAAAATAAGTGCGATCAACACATATTAGTTGCTGGACCGATCCAGCATGTAGACTTTCAAGGAGTTGGTGTTGCACATTGTCTCTTTCCATCGTAACCTCATGAGGGCCTGGAAGGCATAAATGACGGCTGTAGTCAACCTTCACCCAGTGATATTGATTGCTGTGATATTGGAGCCTTCCTCTTTCTCTTCATGCAGCGTCTAGGGAAAGCAATGTCTCCCACAGAATCCACAAGAGAGCTCCATGCTGCTGGTGAGAGTGAGAGGCCCCTATAGACTGCAAAGCCCAAGTAAAAAAATATTTAAAAAAATTTAAAAAATCTTGCTGTTATGCCATTTGCAGAGCCAGGATGTCTGTGCACTAAGCAGGCACTGTGAGCCGTGCAAGCAAAGCTCCTGGAGCCGGGCTAGGAACTGGCAGGAGAACAGGCCTTTCCTCACAGCAAGTGGTAAGACACCTAAAGTTTCACCTGGACCAATGCGTTTCATGAGAAAAGGCCTTAAATTTGCACCCCAGCAAATGCTGTAGCCAATCACAGCTGTGTGGACTGGTTAGGGCTGGTGGGAGGCAGATGGAAAATCAGATGAGGCTTAAACTCTGGGAGCCCCTGAGCCTAGGACACAACCACTACACCACACACACACACACACACATACACTCACACAAACACACACACTAACAGAGCTGTCATCTATTGTCAAGAGTGCAGGACACAGTTGACTATACCTAGAGTATGTAATCGGAAAATCAAGTTCCACCATCACTTGATCAACTTCACATTGTCAATGAAGCAGTGGGCAACATACTATGACTGATGATAAGCTCCAATAAAGAATGATTTCAATTTTATTCCATTAGATTGTAACAGAGCACAAAGAGGAATGGGTTCTCCAAATCCTGTCCTAATGAAAGAACTCTCAGATGCTGAGGACATTTTTTTAACTAGCTAGTCTGGAGCAAATGTTGAACCTTGCAGAAAATGTTAACTGCTCCAGGCATAACTTTCTGCTTCAATTTCTGCAGGTCACTCACATACAGTGGTACTATAGGTAAGGGGTAGAAAGTGTGGATCACATGATGTTTGGCTTACAGAGAATTAAAGTCCCCACACAATTATCTTCTTGCATATGGCTAAGCCTATTGGCAACCTGAAAATACAGTCATCAATTGTGTTGGACACCTGCAAGCCATAGAATTATAGGGTAGCAATGTGTCTTTGCTTGCATACGACGTAGTACCAGCGAGGAACTGACACTGACAATAGAGAGAATCTCTTCATGTAGTGTTGTATGGACTCGGAGTGCTTTCCCCACGGAGGTTGTATCAGACATGTTGAGGAAAACAAAAAGAGCTTGCAACAGAGTTGTTCCCATCTTCCAAAAGAGAGCCACTTCAGAGTTCAGAGCTACACATCCAGTGGGGTTAGGAAGAAGGGGAGAGGGGGGTGAGGTACTAATTGCTGGTGCACCCCCCCCCCTTGCTTTTTTGTTGTTGTTTTATACTGAAGAACAATGAGTTCTTGATTGTAGCTTTGATAATTGGTTTTTTAAATGGAGTGGTGACTATAAAACTATATAGTCATTTGAGAGAGGAGAATATTACAAGTCTCTTGGCTCACACAAGTGCCACAGGCCATGAGTGTAAATATGGCTAATCAGAAGAGTGATATTCTGCTGTAATAGAATTTTTTAATGTAAATTTCATAATTAAGCCACATCCTATTAATTAAGCCACATCCTATTAATTAAGCCACATCCTATTAATTAAGCCACATCCTATTTACTCTATTACATTTTCTACATGTGTCAACACACTTAGCTATTTGCCCCAGTTCAGTGCATAATAAAATTCCATCTTTCCTACTCTCATACATCCAGTTCACCAACTTACAGATAGGTTACAATACTCACAGTCAAGTATGGGCAGCTGCATTGTTATCTACTTGCTAAATTGGTAAACTCCACTATCATTGCTAGGCTATTGTAGAACCAAGTGGAACCAACAGCCAGATGGCTCCAGTGAGAATAAGTTACATTCTGACAATACTATGTACTGGTATGTATTCTGCCTTGAGCTCACCCTAATAAACTGGGAGTTTAGCATCAGTAGCTATATCAATGATCCCAGTCTATAAATCACTGGTATTGCCTCTCCACACTCTTGTTTTGATAATAGATATATGAAATGGACATTTCATCAGAGATAGGAGGAAGTCCTGCTCCCCTCTTTCATTCCTTTCTTGAGCCAAGGTTGGGAGGGGAGAAGGAAAAACTGACTTCTGTGTCCCCCATAACAGGAATTCGTACATTGTATGTGGCTATGTATATGTGTGTGTGTGTGTGTATGTATTAGAAACACATTAACAGTTGGCAACAACTAGACCCTGTAATTATATTACTATTGATGGGTGCTATTAAACCATAAATAGAGTGGCGCTTGTTATTGCAATCAGCAATAGTCGCAACCAAATTGACTGAACAAGTACTTAATGGGCCATTTCAAAAGCACTCTCTATAGCTACTACATTCTCCGAACAAAACTTTTAATCGGCGAAAGTCAAGATAGATGTCTTATATTGCAGTCGAGAAGACTGACCTTGAGAAGCTCGAACACACAAAGTGTAGCTTATGTCAAAAACAGTGCTCTGGATGCAAGATTCTACCTTGTCTTCATGTATACTACAAATACTGCATCCTTAAAGTGACCACAACCAAATGTAGCTGTCCAGTATGCTACCCAACTCCTCTGTCAGAAGATGATGGTGTAGGTAAATGTCAGAAAGTGAGGTCTACTACTGGAAACTGTCCCTCTACAAGTTATGGAGGATTCTGTGAGACTTGTAACTCTGAGAACAGAGTGGAAGCACTGGCTTGAGGCGTGAACTGAAATTGTGAATGTGTTGAGACTGTGCGTAGGAAGCCTCAACTTAGCCGGCTATGGGCTCTTGTTGCGTGTCTTTGGGTACAGTACTATCAATGGCCTTCTTGCCGTGTGTTGAAGGACCAGGATGCTCACTTGTCAGGCGCAGCCTAAGTATCCCCGCGCAACCGCTGGCTGTGTAGCTTGCAGTCTTGCGAGACTAGGTGTTAAAAGCGCACACTATCCAAGGATTTTCTCGTTTCCTGGGACAGACAGAGGTGAACAACCATTTTATTAAAGTTAACATGCAGCTTATATAACATCTTGAATGGTGACGTGTAGTGTGGGTTATAGACATGAATATGATTAAGTATAGTTCCTTATATGGACATGTGAGTGAGGTGTTGATAGAATGGGTGACATTAGAAGTAATGTGAGAAGCTTGTACATGCAGATAAAGTAAACATTAGAAATAAGTGAATATATACTTGTACATAGCGTAAGATAGGATGAAAGTGGGCGTGTTTCTTTAGTGTTCCTTGTCTGGGTGGTCCCAGACAGACTCCCGGGCCTGCGGAAGAGATGAGTCGTCTGGGATGAATGGAATCAACATAGCAGTAGCTCGTGTGTAGTACTTCCCTCGGCACTTGATTTTGACGGCTCTGACTTGATTGTCGTCGCCGGGGTAAGTTTCTGTGATGATGGCGATTGGCCAGTGTCTTCCTTTAAGTACCTCGTCCTTCACAAAGACAAGGTCGCCTTTCTTCAGTTGCTTCTTGGAGGAGAGCCATTTCGTGCGTTGAGAGAGAGTCGTGAGGTGCATTCTGTCAAGAGTGTGGAGTGTACATTTGTATTCAATGTTTTAAATCTCATTTTAACAATATTGCCCATTAATAATACATTTTAGATGTATTTTCTTTCATTAATATTGGCTGAAGAGACTAGATTAAAGATTGCAATGATTGGACATTAACAATTGGGCACTATTAAATCTCTGATTTGATTAGCTAGCTACTAGCTACTGATTAGCCTCAATATTTTGCCCGGCCAACTTATAGACATGAGGCTATGTAAACAATACTTCCTCTTCCAGAGGCTGTGCTTAGGGATGAACTTTGTATATATAAAGGTGAGCTGCTTTCAGAATTCATTTTTCAGTCCTGATAGATTATCTCCAGATAACTGAGGATAACTTTATAATTTTGCTAATTGTACATATACTCACACAATAGATGCTGCGTAAATGAATAGAGCTACTGATTTCAGGGACATCAATTTCAAATTCTCAAGTGATGAACTCTCAGTTGTCAGTTGTTATAAGGTTTTAAACTGGGTTCATATGGTACTCACTAGTAACCATTATCAAGCAAAATTAGGGGACATGCTCAGGATTTTTAAAAAGGGGAGGGAGGGTATTCCTTAACACACTATATATAGAGTAGACAACTACAGCTAAAATAAAACCGTTAATGTTGTGATTACATTACTTATATGGAGTGAACATTCACAAAGTAACAGTGAGTTTGCTTAGGTAAGGTGTGGTCTGTGGAGTAATTGAATTGTTTTGGGTTCAGATACTTGGACTTCTGGACTTGGGTAGGGTCAGCCGGCAGGTCCATGAAACTGTGAGGCATAAGAGTGTCTTGGGGAGGGGCTCCTTGGCATTGAGAAGGCGGAGACCTGGACCATGCTGGGGGTGGAGGGGGGGGGGGCAAGGACTGGTTGAAGACTTCATGAATGAGGAGGACCAGTTCAGTTGATGTGCTGCATGGCAGAATATTTTACATTTGGCAGTGCAGGTCAACAGTTCACACTCTGTTGTCATCTCTAGGATATGTCTTCTCATTTGAGCCAAGGGCCAGCTTCTCATTTTCAACATTTTATGAAGTACTAGCACCACGTCTCCTTGTTGTAGATTGTGAGGCGCTTGCTTTTTCCATCTTCTCTTCTTTGCAAGAAGTGATATAGATTTCTCTTCGTAACATAGACCAATATATTCATTGATTGTGTTAGTGAAGAAGTCCTTTTCACCTCAGCGAATGCTCATTGTGATATAATCTCTTTTCAACCATCTGCTTGGAGTTCCCCAGCTCAAGGGGATTAGCTGCAACTTAGGAAGCTTCACAAAATACTTCCATCATCTTGAATGTGATGTATATCTTTGACTGTGGACTGATTACTGCCATTCTCCTAGAATTATTTGCTGGTCATAGATGTCCAGAAACGCCGTAAATTGTCCATCCCATCCCACAGTCCCATGGAACAGTGGGACATTCCACGGGATGTCCACCTGTCCCTCTACAGATGCGTGTGTGTCCCACTGTCCATCCCATTCCATGGTCCCATGGGACAGTGGAACATTCCATGGGATGTCCACATGTCCCTCTTACAGATACTCCCACTGTTCATTCCATTCCACGATCCCATGAAATTATTGTCACAAAATGAACACTTAAAGTTAAGCTAGAGCGCACGCGCGATTAACGTCAGATTAGCAGAGCGCCAAAGGCGCGCCGACACACTTTGACAAGCCGACTGAGCGAAGCGAAGGAGGTGTCATGCTAGGTTTAATACGCAAGAAAGGGTACTTACTGACAAGGTTACAAACATTATTATACAAATTAAAAAACAACAACACTCACTATCAGTTCAAAATGTTACATGCAATCTATTTCACAGACCCATGGGACCGTTGGATGGGATGAATAATAAGATATTCATGTGTCAGTGAGAGGGACAGGTGGACATCCCATGGAATGTCCCACAATCCCATGGGACTGTGGGATGGGGTGGAAAGTAGGACACATGCATCTGTAGAGGGACAGGTGGACATCCCGTGGAAAGTCCCATGGTACTGTGGGATGGGATGGACAATCCCATGTAATTCCATGGGACCGTGGGATGGGATGGACAATTTACGGCATTTCTGGACAGCCCTCATTATTCATGATCCTTCCCTAACCACTACAATCTGTACCATGTCATCCCAAATAATATGCATTGTAAAATGTCTTGGGAAAATTAGTCCATCATAAGTCAAGCTCAGTGAATGCAGACTGCATTACCTGCTAGTGGCTTGTTGCTGTGGTAGAGTCTTTCCATGCTGGCAAAGTATCCGGTTGCTTGCCACACACTACCTGCAGGGTACTGAAGCTTGGCATAGCTTATGGTGGGGTTGGTCCTTCAACCAACGTAACTGGAGGAAGTAATGTGAAGTTATGTGCCTCTGTTCACAACTATTTTCCATTGTTAATAAATAAACAGTAGAAATCGCCTTTCAAAATTGAAGCAGTTTTTAATAGATTAGATCAAACATCAGTTGGTTAAGTAATGTTGTCTTGGTTCAACATTTACATTTTAGTTTTAGTTACAGTTTTTTTGACAAAAAAATATTTCAGGATTAATTTTATGTTTAGTTTTTCACTAATAATAACTACAATTTTAGTTTTAGTTTTGGTTTTTCAAATTTACTAACTTCCATTTTAGTTTTGGTTTTTGCTAAGGGAGGGCTAGGGCTAGGGCTGGGGCTGGGCTAGGTAGTTGAGCAACTGCAGACTGCTGTCCAACAGTTTGCCTTAGCCAAACAATATACTCAGGTGTTAAGAAGAAATGATTGGGTAAAGGGTTTTGTTTCCTGTGACTACCACTGGTCATTCGTCTTCTTTCAGCGATGTCATTAAAAAAAGTTAGCTATATTTTCAGGTTTGATAATTTTAGTTTTAGTTTTTCTTCATCAGCTCAATGACTTTTTTAGTTATCATCCTATGTGAAATTTAGTTCTGGTTAGCTTACTAAAATGTTTTAGGTGTTACTAAACTAAATTTTAGTTATAGTTTTAGAACAACACTACAGTTAAGCCTCTGAAATACAATTGTGATGAACGAGAATGTGAAGTATTTATATAGCCAGTCCAAACCACTGAGTATCTTCTTATACGAAACAAGGAATAACACTATAGGAAAGATTTGCTGGTGGGCATCATTAGGACATATTGACCATGGTCACCACGGCATGTCATTTAGCTGAGGAATGTGAATTTGCTTGTAAAATGTTAGATTGGCACTAAACAATAGTGACAAAACTTTATAAAAGGAAGGGATTTTCCTGTTTTATTTCAAGCTACAATATAAGTTCAAAATAAAAAAAAAGCCACAATATATATATAATTATATATAAAACTATGGGAAATTACAGAAAATATTTTACAATAATTATCTAGCTACATGAACAGTGTACAAAAATTAACATTTTAGTTGGATATTTTTTCAAAACATAAAAAAAAAAAATAGACACAAGCTTTTTGTTACATGTGATATGACATAGTGTGGAAATTCAGGAATTTGGACAAAGCAGGAAGTGTGAAGGGTAGACTGTTGGTGAGGAACAGGAGCAGATCCAAGCAGAAGAGTAGCACGTCACAAATAATAGTTGCAAGAACATTATTTACAAACAACATAAAACATACAAACAAACAAAAAGCAAATAAAAAACAAAATAGAAAGTACGGCTACATCTTTACATTTGATGAACTTAAACTCAACATCCTAACCTCACACCGTTATCATTATGTTAGCTTGAATACAACTTTGCTCAGTTTGTGAGCGCTACATCAGCTATTTCCATAGCTTGATCTAATGAAGTTTCTTTCAGTTGTTTCCAAGAATCAGAAGTGAAGATATCTTTGGGATATTTTTTATAATGATATATGCAGGATTGCTTCAAAGATTTGAGACGAAGTTGATCAGCAAATTGAGACATCTCAAACACATTTGTTGGCGTTAAACTGCATATCAATTTCTTTTCGCAAATGCCCACCAATTCTTGGATGTCATATTTGTCTGCTGCTACAAGAAGGTCTTGAATGTGCTCATCTGCTTGTGAAGGAGTCTTTCCAGTATAGATGTATTCCAGTAGGTCTGACATGACTTGAGGACTTATGTCAGATATTGTAAGTATTCTCTCGGCCTTTTCTGTCATGTTGGTCTCAAACATAGTACGAAAAACATTCGAGCACGTAGCCAAAACTGATCGATGAACTTGAAATACTTTATCATCGGCTACAATTCGCATATCATAAAAAAGTCTGTTCTCTCTCATTTTAGTTAATACTGTCATAGCGTAATCACTACTGTGAGGTTCACTTGACAAATGAATCTCTGAATGATTGGGTGCACCAAAATATATCAAGTTTGCTGAAAACAGGACTGTTAAGGTTTCTTCATAAAGTAGTCTTTCAAACTTGTCTTGCTCTAAGTTTAATTCAACTGACTCAGTATTTTTATCAAAAATATTCATGTTAGTTAAACTTGCCCTGTAATTTACATCAGTAATTGGATGAATAAGAGAGAAAGTACAGTTCGTGGCTATCACTTTATCATATCTGTTTTCACAATTTCGAAGTCCAATAGTGCAATTGTAGACATAGCTTACTGAAGTTATTGATCTCGAACCACCACATGAGCTCTTTAGATAAGTTGTATTATGAGGGTTGACTTTTTAGAAATTGATAGATAAAGGCGAACTGAAATGTCGGCACCAAACCCAGAAATAAGAAAATAAGCAGAATTCAGTTTCGATGAAGCACTTACTAATGAAAGCTCAGCATCTTCTATTGTCCACTTATGACAAACATAATGTGTAAAATTAATATTATGAAAAAAAAAGGAAAAATCTTGGCATGCACTCACATACAGCTAGCTGGCTGTGACAATAACTATCTCTTACTTGGTTCTTGAGCATTCCATTGTATACTATGGTCATCAAAGTGAATCACCATAGTAACCAAATCAAAATACCAATTGATAATAATATTCATTAGTGAAATTATATTCATTTGCTTATGTTTATCTCATGTAGTCACACTAGAGCATACAACAACAGGAAATGCAAATGAAGTTGTGAAACATGGCTATAAATAATTGTCTTACTGATATGAGCTAGATTGATGAATTCTTCTTGTTAAGAATGGTGTGAACTGTTCTTGAAGTCTGCACAATTCACTCTGCCAAGATAGATATTTTCTATTTCCACCTGCAGCAGGAAATATCTTTCACATAGCATTCCAGTGGAGAATAGAGTGACATATCCTGTAAATTCTAGAGCTATATACTCAAAGTCTGGATTTTAGTAATGGACAGTTGGTATCACATAGTTTGTATCAAGACCTTCCAAATAAAATGTAATGCGGGTGAATGTCTCCTGTAGCATAGAGGGTTATATAGGACTAGCATATTATACAATGGAGTGCCAAGCAGCAAGCAGTAAAAACTGAGGTTAGCTAGGACTTATTGGACAGTTCATTCAATTCATCATTCAAATCAACCCCAACAGGACTCTCACATGATCCTCCAATGAGCATGACTCAGCAAGTAATTATGCGTGGGTGACACAAAAATCAAATAAATGATGAGATGAGTGTATTCATGACAGTTCTCCCTCTGAGTGAGAAGTTGTCTCGACAATGTTCACACACATGCACGCACACACAAAATTCTTTTGCAACCGCTAGCAGTCATGCACACCTGCCAGAGCCAGGATGCCTGTGCACTAAGCAGGCACAGTGAGCCATGCAAGCAAAGTTCCTGGAGCCGGGCTAGGAACTCGCAGGAGAACAGGCCTTTCCTCACAGCAAGTGGTGTGGGCACCCAAAGTCCCACCTGGACCATTGTGTTTCATGAGAAAAGGCTTTGAATTTGCACACCAGCAAATGCCAGGTACCCAATCACAGTTGGGAGGACTGGTGGGAGGCAGGTGGAAATCAGATGGAAATAGTTTCCTGAGTTGGACTTGAACTCAGGATGCACATACACACATTGTTCAAAATTACAGTTACTATTCATCTTGCAGGCAAGTTATGGACCAGATTGCTGGACCCTGCTTCTTGATAAATCGCCCAATACATCTGCTGCAGCTGTCTGAACAGGTTTCACCTTATGTCAACGTTTCTTCTAATGACCAGTCTCGGTAGTAGTCCCTTGCTCCTAGCATCATCTCCATACCACTAGACACACCTCCACATTAATAGCATAACTTACAACCCTCTACATACAAACCGTGAAAGGGTCCAGACAATTTCCAGTCTTTTCCTTCGGACTCAGACAGCACGAGAACCACGACACGGTCTCCCACTTGTCAATCAGTTCCTCTGTCATACAATCATAAGCCTTCTTTTGTGCAGATTGAGCTTTCACTATGTTCTCCAATGCAAGTTTCCAGGTCAAAGCCATTTGGGTAATGAGCTTGGAAAGTACAGTGTGTGATAATGTGTGTTATCTCATGGGTCACGTACCTAAAAATGAAATTGTGAAGATATCTAGCATGGAATGAAAATATATATATCTCATAGATCACATATTGTACAAGAAATTAAATAATTTTCATTAAGCTCCAGGCAATTTCATGAATTGGTGACACAATGTATTTTTCTTGCTTTACCCCATTCTATGAGATTGATTATGTAGAGGAGCTGCTAAGCACTTTGTGTGCACATTATAACAAATAATATCCAAAAGTCAGCTGGAACACCCTGAGTTGTTCCCACCTTCCTCCAAGCCAGGTGGTCACCTTTTTCAGTAACTACGATCTGATGATGATCAAGATATGCCGCAAAATTCTGTAAATAGATTGAAATATAGCTAGTAATGATAAGGTAGCTACTACAGTTGGAGTAACAATGCTTCAGAAGATGGATGTTCAAGGCTAATGACTTATGAGTAGTACATCTGCACATGAGGACTGAATGCTATTACTGCACACTTGATGATACATCACTTGATGAATCACACCCATGAGAATTTTGGTTGATGCTGAATTGTTAGAGATGAACAGAGTTAGAAACTGGTAAGTGTTACAACTAGTTACGACATCATCTGGCCGTGCACCATCTATGGATTGTGAATATTGACTGTGAATAATAGCTATTTAAGTCGATGGGCCTGGACAGACTTCCTCATCCAACAAAATTTTCTAGATTGAACCCTGATTGCCAGATAACCTTTATAGCCAAATCCTAAGTGCACTCACAGAATTGATATATAGCTACTTAATTGGAGCCAAAGATAAAATCAGCCACGTGACATAGCTAGATCTAAACACTTTCATGAAAATGTGACAGCTAGTAGTAGCTAGCTAGTAGTAGTTAGCTACATGACTGACAACTTGTGGGGTCTAACTGTAGTATAAGAATAGCTAAGTAGCTATAGTCAGGTTTGGAAAGGTCACATATGAAACTAATACTAAACAAGCTTATTCACAATAGCTATATTATTTTCTTTACAGAAAGGTAGTGTGGTGTATGGCACTCTCATAAAGACTGTTAGGCTGGCAAAGAGAGGGCTGTATACTAATACATCAATAGCACTACATGTACTTAGCTGTTAGGGGAAAATGTTTAATAGACGTGATTAGCTGGTTATTTCACTATAAGACATTCCACAGTAATCAAGTGAGTCCACTAGCTAGGTCTTAACGTAATTTCTTCCTGTGTCTCTATTTTTTTTGTGACAAAAGCAAAAGCAAAGGAAACCAACTAGCTACTTATTTTGCATTTGTAGAGTAAAGTTACTCATTTTACCCACCTTTTACATATTTTGTGTTCCAAGAAGAGTTTTAATAACACTAGAATAATGGACAAAGTATTTTGTGGTAGCATAACTTCCCAAGAAGCTTGCTGCTGAGCAAATTGGCGGGAGATCTAATTTTAGCTATCAGAATAGATATGACAGAGGAAGATTACTAGAAGAAGACTACTAGATATGACAGAGGAAGAACACTGGAGGAAGAATACTAGATATGACAGAGGAAGAATACTAGAGGAAGACTACTAGATATGACAGAGGACGAATACTAAAGGAAGAATACTAAAGGAAGAATACTAGAGGAAGAATAATGTTGTGAGAGAGTAAGAATACTAGAAGAAGAATACTATTACAGTGGAAGAATATTATACAACAGAGAAAGAATAATTAATAGAGTTGACAGAGGAAGATATTACTAGATATGACTGAGGAAGAATACTAGATATGGCATAGGAGGAAGACTGTTAGATATGGCAGATAAAGATTACTATGACTGAGGAATAATACTAGAATGGCATAGGAAGACTGTAAAATATGGCAGATAAAGATTACTATGATTGAGGAAGAATACCAGTGGCGACAGAGGAAGAATACTAGATAGCTAAAGGGGCGTACGCGTAGGCAAGGTGGGGGGTTTCAGTGGTTCATGTGAACCCCCTTGTTATTCATGCATCAATTTTTCTTAAAAACTGAATATAGCTAATGCTCAGTTAGTTGTGCATATTATCCCTCAATATCTGATCAATATCAATTATGAAATGGAAATAGACATTGATAGTTTGTAAACTCTATCAACAAGCATCCATGGAAAATGGAATGTGCAAGTTTATTGTTTCAATTTTTAATTTATTTTTTAATTCAATTTATTTGTCATTTCATTTGTTGATCGTTTTTATGGTGGCTATTATGGTGGCTTTTTCGGGCCACTTCCTTCCATCCTATTTCAACCCTATTTCCATCGCATCGTCGTACTTCAATCCTACTTCCATCCTAATTCCATCGTAGTTCCACCGTATTTCCATCGCAGTTACCCGCCTTCCACCCTAGTTCTATCGTACTGAGCATGCGCATGCATTTACCAGCGGTTTATTTCTTGAATATGCATTATCAAACACAGCTGTTCGAATATGGAAGCCCGTTTAGAGAGTGGAAACGCCCCTCCGGAACCTTGCATTTGCAATTGCGGCAGAGCCAAGAAAGCGAAGTCCAGTGCTTTGAATTGGAAAGGTTTGTTTGTTATAGAGGTCCTTGACTGGGCTATGCAATCTTTTTTTTCTTTTTTTCTTTGGGGTATATAGCTGGTGGTATGGAAGAAGATGAGATAGTAGGTGGCGATTAAGATCCCGTGCTGCTAGTTGCAGGAAGGAAGGTTAGCCTTAGAAACTACTGCTTGGCTCCCTATTTGATTTGATCTGTTTGTGTGACTATTAGTCAGTAGTGTTGATGAACAAAGCGAGACATCTTGCAATTTGAAGCTTGATGCTGGTGTTTCACGTCGTGAAGAAGGTTAGTCTGGCATTGTTTTGCTACCATAATAGCACTTTCATGAGATTTTTGTTATGCTATTAGCTTTGAAAGCTTTCATGTGGTCTGCAAAAAAGCAAAGACATGATAAAACATCAGGAACTACTAAGGTTGATCCACTGGCTGGCCAACTATTAGTATGTATATTCAATGAAATATAATTGGACTACTAGATCACTCAATGGCTATTTTTAACTTGTAGGTTAATGTCAGTTGCATGGAATTTAACAGTGATAAGGCAAAGGGTGTTTTGGACAGAAGTTTTCCTGCTGTTAAAGTGCCACTTCATAAAGACTGTCTGTATGATGATCTAGTGGAAAAATGTAATATGTATGGAATGATTCATCACCAGAGTATGATTACTATATTGCTGATGGCACTGGGACTGCTATTGGTTCGAAATCATTTCACATAGATTCAGAAGATGGAAAAAAAACTATTCTTCCGTGGACTCTTAATAATTATTTGAAAGTGTCCTCTATGAAGTATCCCTCTAGACTTCGAATTTATTGTGTTAGGAAATTAAAAGAAGGTATGTAGCATAAATTTCAAATAATAACACAACAAAACGTTATAGCTGTTATGTGCTTCTTTTGTGCTGTTTGAAAATGAGAGCAAAAGTCATTAAAGGGTTTAAAAAGTACAAAGTATCTGTCTCACTCTAAATTTCTTGTCTTTCTATTTGCTACATTGACATTCTCGTTTGTCATTGTGTTAGATTCACATGACTATAGTGCTTCTGGTTTTATACTAAATGCATTCCTCATTTATCATGCTTGCGGTCGTGTCGTGCCAATTCCAAATGAAGTGAAGGAGCAAATCCTTCCCAAGAAATGACTTCTTGTGATGTTATGCCATTATAAGGTTTACAAATGTTTCGCACTCCTTTGTAGTTACTTGCAGACCTAGTAGTTTGTTGGACCCCTGATTATATATTGATTTTTTTTCATATAATTTTTTTATTTGCTTGTAAAAGGGTTAATTGTGGATAGGGTTAAGACATTTATTTTAAATGTTATAATGCAACTATTAAATATTTTAGAGCCTCCTGGATATTTTGAAATAAATTTTTATGTCCCAAAGAAAAGCAAATATCGTCCTTATACAAGTTTTCGGACAATGAACCAAGTGGACTACTTACTTGATTGTGACGTAGAAGATAACAGGACTTCATATGTTCAGGAATTTGTGGAACAAAATCCAGGGCGATATCACTTGTTTCAAGATAACCCATTAAATGAAGGTTGCTTTTTGCATTCTATAGTAAATAAAGAAGGTAAAAATAATATCTATTATTGAATATTGTCTCATTCTATTACATTATTTTTGTACAGGTTTTAAATTTCATTGCCTCTGCTGACTGTACTACTGGTAATGTTACTTACAGTCAACCAGGACAAGGCAAGATTATTATTTGTGTGCATATTTGTATGTGTGTGGTGGTGGCCTTGCTGTACACAAGTACATGGCCGTAGCAAGCAGTCTAGTTGATCCGGTTTTGGCCGGACCAATATTTGAAATTTTGCAATACCAAGAGGTAAAGGGTCATCACCATGCCCACATTTTTCTGCATAAAGGAGAGCATGCGCAGTGTGATTTTCATGGTCAGTAGTTGCTTTTTGTCGTTTGGTACAGACTCTGGAAGGTTATAGGTTAACCCTTTCGTTCCGGATCCCGCTTTAAAGCGGGTTAAGACCGATTGACTTCTCCGAATTTTTAAAAATAGTTACTTTATAGCTAGAACCTTCAGATTGCATACACAGGTGCCCAATGCATTGGAGAAGCATCTAAAATAGCTTTCAGCCAGGACTGCTTCGACAGTACCTCACAGCCGTTGCGTTTATTTCTTCCTCGGCAAAAAAAAAAAACATCGGTTCTCCGTCGAATTTTTAAAAAAGTTACCTTCTTCACAGCAGCTTCATTTATGGATCCAGTCATCTCCAGAGCTTTGTAGAAGCAGCAAAAAATTGCTTGAGCTCAGTAGCCTTCCATAACACATTGAAACAACCGCTTCTTTGCCGACCAAGACTTTGCGGTTTGACTTACTGTCTTCTCCAATTTTTATAAAATCGCCAGTTCAACTGGGGACCTCCCTATTACGTACAGTCTTAGGTAATGCTTATTACATCATAGGAAAAAAGTGAGCGTGTCGTGTGACCCCGGTAACTATGCAAAAAAAAAATTTTTTCAAAGTCATTTTTTGGAAGATGGCGTCTAGAAGTTACAATGCGGTGCAAGTTTTAGACTTGCTTGATGTTGACTCTAGCGACTCAGGATCAAGCGGAGAGAAGGGAGACTACATCTAGGGCTATAGGAGGCCCTGTATCAGGGTTGGTGGACCAGACCCCGTCAACTCTTATACTGAAAATGGGAGTCAAGAAGATGATGAGGTAAGCTTGTCTTTCTCTTGTCTTTCTCTTGAAAAATAGCAAGCTTCTGTTGTGGAAAGGACTTATTTATAGCTATATTGAGATAGAGTAAGCTGTTTAGCTATAATATTATATATATTTCATTGAGTTTTGAGATTTGAAAGTGGCTTGTGGTTTTTTGAACAAATTCAAATTTTCAAAAAAATTAAAAAAGTTTTTACCACATATACTACTAGGACCAGATGTGAATGCAGTCACCGACCCAGATTACGCAGATGAGGGGACAGGAGCAGAGTCTTCCAGTGATGAAGGAGAGGATACCAGACCTGAGTCTTCCAATGATGAAACACGAATAGGCAGCAGGTTCCAGTGATGAAGAAGAGGAAGTGGCTCCTCCTGCTCCGAGTTCTGGACGTCCTCGCGGTCGGAGAAGGCGGGAATTGAAAAACAAGAGTCTGGTGGATGAGGTAGGGGGAGAGTGGAAGAAAGATGACAACACACCCATTGATATTCCATAATCTTTTGTGTAAAGGACCACAGACTTTGATATTTATGGCTGCTCCCCCCCCTCCCCCCCCCCTCCCCCTCCCTGAACATCCCAAAAGTAATATGTATTGTTATTGTCGTTGTCGTTGTCTGTGTTTTTGTGGTGTTGTAGTGGAGGTGGAGCTGCACACTCGATGTATATGTGTGTGCGTGGAGTTGAAATGTTATTCTGGCGCTTCCAGATCTAACCGGGGAGGGAACGAACTCGGGGGGGGGAGGGGGGGGTCTTTTCCAATCGGGGCTACTATGCCCATGTAAGTTGAATTTCATGTATGTGTATGTGTGTACACCAGTCAATTTATATTATACATTTATTTTTATGATCTGTATTCACCTGTATCTTCTTTTTTCTAGTGTGTGTGTGTATGTGTGTGTGTGTGTGTGCATTTGTGGAATGAGAGAGAGCATCCGTGGACAAACAGTATGTGGCGCTTCCGTATACAACCTGGGAGGGAACTCTGGATCTTTTTGGATCGTGACTACTATGCCTATGTAAGTTGAATTTCATGTGTGTGTGTGTGTACACCAGTCAATTTATGTATAATAAATTATACATTTATTTTTATGATCTGTATTCACCTGTAGCTTCTTTTTTCTTGTGTGTGTGTGTGTGTGTGTATATGTGTGTGCGTCCATTTGTGGAAAGAGAGAGAGCAACCGTGGACAAACAGTATGCGGCGCTTCCGGATCCAACCTGGGAGGGAACTCTGGATCTTTTTGGATCGGGGCTACTATGCCCATGTAAGTTGAATTTCATGTGTGTGTGTGTGTGTACACCAGTCAATTTATGTATAATAAATTATACATTTATTTTTATGATCTGTATTCACCTGCAGCTTCTTTTTTCTTGTGTGTGTGTGTGTATGTGTGTGCGTGCATTTGTGGAAAGAGAGAGAGCAACCATGGACAAACAGTATGTGGCACTTCGGGATCTAACCTGGGAGAGAATGAACTCGGGGGTCTTTTTCGGTCTGTGACATCATCCATGCCGGGTAAGTTGAATTTCATTTCAACTTACTGATATTTGGGTGTCCAGCTGGGGCAGAGGGGGGAGGGGGGGTTATGGTACAAGAATGTCAGTGAAAAGTAATGACGGGGGAGGGGGGGGCAAATCAGCGAGGCCAGCTGTTATGTTACAAATATCATTGTTGTCTGTGTTTTTTTGGGTATTGTATGGAGGTTCCGGATACTAACCTGGGAGGGATCGTTCAGTCTGTGACACCATCCATGCCGGGTAAGTTGAATTCCATGTGTGTGCTTGTACTGCTTTTCATTTTCAAATTACACTTTCTCAATACAACGATTGTTTCTGTCATGTACAGTGTTGAGTATTCATGCCAGGGGTTCATACAGTGGAAGGCTAGCCCTGGGTTCCCCCATAGAATTTTGGGAGTTGAATAGAAATGAACATTTTGGAAGCATTTATTTTTTGTCTGATATTGTATCCCATTATCTTTCTATCATAACTGAGTCATTTAGTGCATAGAACCGAACACTGATCATCAGTGTGAAGTATAGACTCTTATGCAAAAATGTGCATCAAAGTAGTGTAGGTTCCAAATAATGGGTGTGGCGAAGTACACTCGCAGCCCCACCCCCACCCCCCCAAACAAAAATCCTGTATGAAACCGCATACAATACATCATAAAGTTGCAATTATATAGAATCATCAATAATTTGTTGTTTGTATTACAAATATCTTTGTTGTTTGTGTTTTTGTGTATATGAAATTGTTTTGTAGTGGAGCTCGACGTCCGATGGCATACGTTCCTCGTGGACACTCATAGATGTCTCCTACATGATCACAATCAGCACCACACACAACAAACAACATATTTTATTGTTGAACTAATATAATATTGGTATATAATGCATCAAACAATATTATTTCTATTTTATTTTATTTTTTTATTGATGGGAAAAGTGGATTTTTTGGGGGAAAAAAATTTTTTTTGAAGTATTAGTAGATGGTTTAAATATTATTCAATTTTCTCAATCAAAAAATGAGGGGAATCCCAAACTCTTGGTCTATTTAGTGATATATGGTTGCTATGGGGTTTTCCCAGCCAGCATCGAGTTAAAAAAATAAAACGGCAATGCTCTATTCCGCGGTAGAAAATTAGATTTTTCCGCGCGCGTCAAAACAATTCA
>WLWD01000467.1_pt1 | contig 24187 bp, 8 predicted proteins | sample 6712731 | NCBI WGS metagenome assembly WLWD01 (sample SAMN12718690, study PRJNA576275) | sponge metagenome | isolation source: marine sponge | host: Mycale hentscheli | place: New Zealand: South Island, Marlborough, Capsize Point | collected 2014-11-01 | reverse complement strand
CTACTCTTAATAGTAATAGACTGAGTCTATGGGTGCATGCTAGTATCTACTCTTAATAGTAATAGACTGAGTCTATGGGTGCATGCTGGTATCTACTCTTAATAGTAACAGACTGAGTCTATGGCTGCATGCTGGTATCTACTCTTAATAGTAATAGACTGAGTCTATGGCTGCATGCTGGTCTACTCTTAATAGTAATAGACTGAGTCTATGGGTGCATGCTAGTATCTACTCTTAATAGTAATAGACTGAGTCTATGGGTGCATGCTGGTATCTACTCTTAATAGTAACAGACTGAGTCTATGGCTGCATGCTGGTATCTACTCTTAATAGTAATAGACTGAGTCTATGGCTGCATGCTGGTCTACTCTTAATAGTAATAGACTGAGTCTATGGGTGCATGCTAGTATCTACTCTTAATAGTAATAGACTGAGTCTATGGGTGCATGCTGGTATCTACTCTTAATAGTAACAGACTGAGTCTATGGCTGCATGCTGGTATCTACTCTTAATAGTAATAGACTGAGTCTATGGCTGCATGCTGGTCTACTCTTAATAGTAATAGACTGAGTCTATGGGTGCATGCTGGTATCTACTCTTAATAGTAATAGACTGAGTCTATGGGTGCATGCTGGTATCTACTCTTAATAGTAACAGACTGAGTCTATGGCTGCATGCTGGTATCTACCTTAATAGTAACAGACTGAGTCTATGGCTGCATGCTGGTATCTACTCTTAATAGTAATAGACTGAGTCTATGGGTGCATGCTGGTATCTACTCTTCATAGTAACAGACTGAGTCTATGGCTGCATGCTGGTATTTACTCTTAATAGTAACAGACTGAGTCTATGGCTGCATGCTGGTATCTACTCTTAATAGTAATAGACTGAGTCTATGGCTGCATGCTGGTATCTACTCTTAATAGTAACAGACTGAGTCTATGGCTGCATGCTGGTATCTACTCTTAATAGTAATAGACTGAGTCTATGGGTGCATGCTGGTATCTACTCTTAATAGTAATAGACTGAGTCTATGGCTGCATGCTGGTATCTACTCTTAATTTCACCTTTTCAGGTTCTCCTCTCTTGGTACGCACCAGCAAACAGGACAGCATCAGAAAATAACTCAGCCAGTGACATCTCCCTCTTCATATGTACGTTGATTTACTTGCATGTCAAATGCTGTTAGTTCACACGACTAAATTTTGTGGTATTTTTACTAAGTACATTCCTCATTTACAAGGAATGCGGTCATGCCAACTCAACTTGATCATGCTATAGTTTAATTGCCAAAGAAACAATGACGTATTTGTGTGAGAAAATGTTGCATGTAGAAGATGACGATATACAATACTAGACAGTAACCATGCGACTTTGAAAATACCCTTTTGAAAATGTAATATTCCAATTATTTTAATTAGCATTATTGTATTATTAATTGAAGTAATTTACTTATACATAAATACAATATATACCTTGATGTCTTGATGGTTCCATTCCTACTTCGTGATTTTCTGGAGTTTGCCCTAATTGAAAGTATAAAAACATAATTTAAATATGATTGAATTATATATTCCCATCATAGATCTGTAATCTTTCAAAGTTTCTTTAATTTGCTTATTGTTACCGTTGATGATGATATTATTATTTTTTGATAACTAATGAAATAATATTAGGAAACACAAAAATATACAGTAACAAAAATATTAAAAAAATTCCATCTAGTAGCTGTGACTACTTCACAGTCGTAAGTTAATAGATTATATTGACCAGGCACTCCATTGAAGAGCACTATAGTTAAAACTCACTACATAATTATACGAACAATTAAAATTGGGACAAAGAAAGAGGAACAGGTAAGAGGGCGTAACAAGCCATCAATTTATTATGTCTTGAAAAAAAACAACTGGTAGTACAAAAGATCTTCATAGCCATGTTTTGTGGCTCAAATTTGTCTATGGTTGGCAAGATAATGATGAACACTATAAAAGTTGTTATCAAGTAAAATAAAAAGAATCACAACCCAATGGCTGCAGTGAAGTTAGAGTTATTTCCAGTTTATCTTAAAATTTACAACTAATGTGTCATGAGACATTAACTTATAAATGTGCAACACTTACTTGTGCCATCTAATTAGATACCCAGATTTTATATGAAAATGCTCACGATTTGCTCACAAATTATGCTGCATATAATGCAAAGCCAGAAAAATCTGATAATACATTCCCTCCTACCATGACTATAGATACAACCGTAAATATTCTGCTTCTGATACAACACACCGCCACTCCCATGAAAGTGATAAGAGGTCTAAGTGGCATAAACCGACTGAACGACATGAACATCTTCCTCCTTATTTATCAACTGTTACCTGTTACAAGTGTAGAAAGCTGGTACATTGCACTGACAAGTGTCCTGAACATCATTCTCAATCTGATAATCAATCTACGGATTCTAAGTCATCTAGTTGTGAAAATCTCAATCAACTTCCTTGCGTAATAAAGAAACTGACCGTAAAGTGTGTGTTGTAAATAATGATGTGTGTACTGATGTGTCTGATGAGATAGCTTGGCAGTTCTGCCTGTGTGTTCAAACTTGGTTAATAGAGAACTATGCTACTTGGGACCTTAGGGACCATAAAAATGGTGGTTCACGATGACTGTGTGCAGTGCCTAGCTGATTTAGAATGTAGCATGACTGCTCCTAACAATGCAATCATCTGAGGGACACTAAGTGTCCCTGCCCTGCCCTCAAGGAGGGGGCACTAAGTTAATATTGTCCCCTTTCTGAAGGACCTAAGCAGTTCAAAGTTCCTCTAGAACAATACCAAAATTACATAAGCTATGTTCTAAACTTGGTTTATGGAGAACCTGAAGGTATTGACTTTACTGTGAAGAATAGTGTGAATGGTATTGACACTGTGCTAAATCTAGATTTTGGTGCTGAATTGTCAGTGATATCTTCTGACTTTGTTAAAGAGACTGATCGAATTGTATCTTATCGATCTGTGAAGGGAATAGATGATATATCTTGTCATGTACATCATACTGTGTTTGTCTCACTACACCAGGTGTGACAGAAAATTGGTTGTTTTTAATCCCAAGTTGCCTCCCTCTACTGTGTTACTATGCGTTGATCTTGGTGAGGTATTTACCAAGTTGTTAGATGTGGTAAAGTATTCACCCGCTACAGAATTTGCTTATACTTTGTGCTAGTACTAAGCGAGATGCTGAAGTTGAACAAACTGATAACATCAAGTGTAGGTAAAGGGGTAATGAGCGGCCAACGCAGGTTACTCATACAGTTAGCCACTAAGGTAATCGCCGCCACCAGGATTCCCACCCGCACCCTTCTAGCCAGAGATTTACTTCTGTAACTAAAGTTGTGGAATTAGGGGAGAACTGATGAGACGCATGCGTGGTCAAGGTTAAGTACAAAATACCACGCATGCGCACATATAGGGATGAAACGCATACGCACAATGACTCACCGGAAATCCGGGACAAAACTAACTTACTGACTACATACACAAAGTGACACATTTCACACTGCTAACAATACTTAATAATTTAATGATGCACACACAATGTTCAATGTTCTATCTTCTCTTGACTTCTGTCTCCTTCTCTTTGCTTCTTTCTTCTCTCTCTGCTGTGGTCAGCCCCACATCAAGCACGCTATTGAAGGTGCTCAACCAGTAGATTCAGATTCTATTGATAATGATGTGCACAATATTGCTATCTAATGGTGTAGATGTGGATTTGTCTAGTTTATTTGACAGTGAAACCAATGATGATTCTGTTACTGTGGATGACCAATGTAATGTGCAGTGTGGGAATATAGATGTAGATGAAGTGAGTAAAGACTTAGTAACTGTGAATCACAGTTTTGAGGAATATGTTGTTCCTTTGAGTGTTTCTAGATTCCAGATCAAATAAAACCTAAATAGCAACACCGTACGAGCGACTGAAAGACTGATTAAACCTTATAAATGTATGGAGAGTGCATTTTGAGTTCAGCATTTAGTTGCTAAGATAGTAATTGTGAGTTTAAAGGATCCTCATAACTGTTCATACAATTAAATACAGAAGCAAGTTTGCTCAATATGTGTTTTGAAACACACCACCAATTAACACCACACATATTTATATTAAATCACAAATCACCTGCTCCATGGAGTCTTGCTTGTATTGCTACATACAAGAGTACATATAATATAAATGGAACAATATAATATTATCTGTAACATTGTATAATATTATCTGTAACATTGTATAAAGTTATACAATACAGAATGTGATATTTCCTATTCTTGCCAAACTCCTCCTCAGAGGTCATTGTGATCTGAAGCTACCGTGTGATTTGACACACAATAACACAGTTCCGACTCTCCGACTCACTCAATGAGAACATATGAAATATGGAGGTGCATGTAAACTGATGGCTATTAAACAAGCAAAGTTAGTCTTGGCGGCCGTCTATCTAGCTTGGAACTCAGTGACCTAGTAAAGAAAGTCAGAGTGTCACATCTGCAGCCATGAGAAAAAGCTAGAATTGTTATGCTTATAGAAAGAATGCAAATTTTCATATGAATGCTAACAAGTAATGAAGCACCAAGGGTTATCTTGCAGTAATTCCAAGTTTCTATTCTGAACAATCAAAATAAAGACAGAGGATAATGTTATTTCGAAAAGAAAAGGCTGCTCAGTTAATGCAGTGAGTGTCACTGCCAAATACCGACCACAAGAAGTGCATTTTGTTCCTTTTCCACCATCTTCAAACAAAAATAGTGCCAATAGAACTATGATATCCTGAGAGGTTCACAAAACTAGACTTTGTACTCCTATCAATAATTTTTCAGGTGAGTCTTCTGTACACATGGGATGGAGTAACCAATTGTATGATAAAGTAATATAACTGATACGATATAAAAGCTAAGAAGATGATGCGTCATGGAAGCAATGACAGGTCTTTATTAATTGTATTAGATTTGATGAATTGGTGTTTCTAGACCTTATCCCATGGAGTGGTATGGTAAAGTCTGGCTACGCAATACTTTGTAAGCTAAGTTGTATTACTTTTATAGCTTCAATTTTGATCAATTCCTGACCAGTGGCAACTTCTTTAATGATATTCATTTGATATTTCCAACCACATTTTATCCTTATGATTCTGAGGATAAAAATTATGAGTATGGTGCTGTAGTGTCACCAGAGACATTTCCCCACCGTAACAGTTTGGTAAAGAGTCTGGGTAAGGCAAAACTACCAGTTTTCCTAGTTTTGCCGCTATGTTTTACTACTAAAACTACCCAACACAGTCACAAAAGCTTCTGAGAGTGTGGGGAGCCACTAGAATAATGCTCAGTATGTTACAGCTAACTTTACAGGCTGAGTTAACTCTGGATCAGGACATTTATCAATGAAAATTCCAAAACTCCTATGGTACATTCAAAGCGTCCAATCAGATTTGCTCAATTCTCACGGTCATTATATTTCTTGCCCTCCTCCTAGGATATGAATAAGTAAATTGTCAAATCTAAATTAGCTTTTGTGCATTTCCTATGGCCTAGAGCCATGGTACAAGTCTGATGTTCCCCCCATGTTGGGTCGGTACGGGATTTACACTATCCTTTGGCCTTTGGCTCTTGGTTGTGTAAATCCCATACCAACCTCCTCGGTATGGCGTAACCTATACTGATTATATGCTAGATATCTTCATAATAGATCTACTACAATATATTGTATAACACAAAATTACCTTCCTCACGTTGCTTATAAATAACTTCTTTTTTTACTTCTGAAAGCCCAGCTAAAAATATGACAACGTGCATAGTAAACTAATAATAAGAACATCTAAAGTTTATATATTATTTTGTCTGTTGATTTTTTTTTACTCCATTAATTTACCACTTCATAATTATTGTCTCAGACGTTTTAGACTTATTATCTCTTCTACATAAACTTTTTAAAACAATACATAATTATTAAGAATTTAGCAGTCTTCAGGATCAAACCTATGAACACTTGCTAGATGCACAAACATACTAACCACTGAGCCTGACAACCAGCAAACTTTTAATTCTATGATTTTTTTTGTTCCTGAAAGCAGCCAACATTTTCTGTTTACTTTGTATTTCTTGTAAAGCCTGTCTAAGAGAGAAAAAGTTATTTGTAATAAAATATTGAGGTATAAGACAAGTGTAGAGGCAACCGCCAAATAAATTAACATCTTCTCTTCTCTTTATTCTGGCAATACATTAATAAAAAAACACTGTGTTATTGGTTGAAAGATTAGATTAAATAATGCAAAGCACTGGAAGTAGTACGGAAAGTAAAGTGTGAAGTTAAAGCATCGTATTGCATGGGTAGTGAAATTTAATGATAATGGTTATTAGACTATTACTTTGCCATAAAAAGAATATTGCTTTCTAACATACATTTCCCTCATATTTATCAGATTGGTAAAACAATCTAAAACATTCTCCATTTTTTAAGCTAAAAATACCTTTATTTATAACATTTTCTACAAAACGTCTTTTCTCTTCAGTAACATCAGCTAGAAATAAAATAACAAATATAAAACTGTAAGCATAACTTAGACCACTGATTCACACCATTTTTTATAATTACTTCTCAAATGTCAAAAAATTTGATATTTGTATAAACTATGTGCAAGTTTCAATATAGCTTCTTAGTTAGCTAAACTATTAGTCTATGATTCAACTTCAGATAATAACAAGAAGTAATAATATTCAACAGTAACAAGTCTAAATAGAAATCTAACAGGAAGTAAATGTGACCACCATGTAATGAATATTAATGACAACCAACTAATGAATATTGTTCATGCCACATCTCCCTTTCCCGTGTCAGCTTGTTTGGCTCGAGATCTTGTGATAATGACTTTGGATGTTCGTTTTGGATGCTTCTTTTGTTTTCCTGATTGTTGAGGAATAATTTTGAGATGACTCCTGTTACGATGTAATTGACCGGTAGGAGTGTCCACGACATATGACCTTGGCTGTCCAGCTGATGACAGTACCGTTCCTTCGATAGGCTGCTTCTCAGATTTGATCCAAACTTGTGATCCTTCAGGTATTTCTGGTAAATCTCTCGTCCGATGACGCTTGTCAAAATTGTGCTTTTGAGTCTTCTTGTACTCTTTGTTTTTCTCCCGAAACTCCTCCAAGTATTGCCATTCCGGCATCATCTGCTTTGTTGCTTGAGGAATTGATGTTCTCAACCGCCTCCCCATACATAGTTCAGCAGGAGACAATCCACACCAGGGCAATGGTGTTGACCGATAGCTTAGGAGTGCCATATACATCTCTTGTGGCTTCTTCAACATGCGTTTAATAGTTTGGACCATTCGCTCTGCCTCACCATTACTTTGTGGATACTTTGGGCTGCTGGTAATGTGCTGAAAGTCATATGAACTAGAAAACTCAGCAAACTCCAATGAAGCATATTGTGGGCCGTTGTCACTCCGTACTATTTCAGGTATACCATGTCTTGAAAATACTTGTTTCATAACATTAATAACCATAGTTGATGTCGTTGATTTCAACTGGAACACCTCCGGATATCTAGAGAAATAATCCACTATGAGTAGATAGTAAGTTTTATCAATTTCAAAAAGATCAGTCCCAACTATTTGCCATGGGTATTCTGGAAGTTGTGTAGTTATGAGTGGTTCCTTGTTATGAGTTGCATACTTTGCGCACTCCACACATTGTTGTACTATCTGAGCATTGTTGTACTATCTGAGCAATATGCTGGCTAATTCCAGGCCACCAGACTGACATAGCTGCTCTGGCTCGGCACCGCTCTATTCCTTGGTGACCTGTGTGAATCTTCATCAATGTTTCCTTCTGTAAAGTCTTGGGTACGATTATTCTGTGAGCGTACATCAGCAATTCATCGTTTTGGGTGATAGCATCTCGCCACTGCCAGTAGGGTGCGACATCTTGCCTCACTGATGCTTTTCCTGGCCATCCATGTTGGCAGTACTCAGCGATTTGCTGGCAGACTGGGTCTTCCAGTTGTGCTTGTCTGTACTTGTTCAGACCTTGCTGTGTAGCTGGAATAGATTTAACGATGTTGACCACAAATGATTCCACTTCTTTCTCCAAATGTACATCTCCTTCACTTCCAGCCAAAGGTGCTCGAGACAATGTATCTGCTGTGTACATCTCCTTTCCTGGTACATGATGGACTAGATAGTCGTACCTGGCGAGTCGCAGTCGAAATCGGAGAATTCGTGGAGGCATACAGTCGAGCTGCTTCGTGTTTAACAGTGGGACGAGGGGTTTGTGGTCCGTCTCTATCAAAAATCTTTTCCCTAAGATGTAGTCAGTAAACTTCTCACATGCCCATGTTGTAGCCAACGCTTCCTTCTCTATTTGAGCATATCTTCTCTCAGTTTCTGACATTGATCTGGACGCATAGACAACCGGTTTCCAAGTGTCTTCCTCATGTTGAAAAAGAACAGCACCTAACCCAAAAGAAGACGCATCTGCTGAAACTTTTAGCTGTGCACTAGGGTTGTACAGTGCTAGAGATGTTGGCACCGAGAGCTCTTCTTTAACTTTCTTGAAAGCTTCATCTTGCTCTGGCCCCCATAGCCATGCTCGCTTGTTGCTAAGCAGCTCTCGCATCGGCTGTGTCAGTTCTGAGATTCTTGGAGAAAATTTCCCCAGTTGATTCACCATACCTAAGAACCTCCTGAGATCTGAGACTGAATGTGGTACTTCCATGTTCCTCACAGCACTAGTCTTCTCTTGATCTGCCCTGACTCCATCTTTGCTGATCAATTGACCAAGAAACTTCATGGAAGATTTCCTGAAAACACACTTCACACCATTCAATGTTACGTCTGATGCCTCTAATCGTTCCATTACTTTAGCCAAACGTGCATCATGTTCAGCCATATCTTTGCCATATATTAGGGTATCATCGATCAAACCAGTAACCCCTTCCAGACCCTCTAGGATTTTATTCATACGTTTTTGAAATAGTTCTGGTGCGCTGGATATTCCGAAAGGCAATTTATTGAACCAATACCTTCCAAATGGGGTAATGAAAGTAGTGAGTGGGCGTGACTCTGGTGATAATGGTATTTGCCAGAATCCACTGTTCGCATCAATTTTGCTAAAAACTGTAGCCCCTGTTAGCTGAGCTAGAACTTCCTCCACCCTAGGTATTGGATGTACTTCACGCAACACACTTTCGTTTAATGGTTTTAGGTCTACACATATTCTTACTGAGCCATCTTTCTTAGGGACAACAACCATGCCAGCACACCATGGAGTGGGGTCACTAACCTTCGATATGACTCCTAGTGACTCCATGCGATTGAGCTCATCTTGGACTTGCTTCCTCTGGGGAAATGGAACTCGTCTTGGAGTATGAAGAGCATAAGGTTGTGCATCGTCCTTCAACTTGATGGTGTACTCATCTCCCAATGTACCAAGTCCAGTAAAAACTTTTGGGAATTGTTCTTGTATGGTCATCGTTTCTGAGAGTGTTGCATCAATCCTCTGAATGAGTTGGAGAGAAGTAATCGATGGTAAGCCAAGTAAATTGGTCTGTAAATCTCGCACTACGAAGATGTTCTCTGAGTGGGTGTGGTTTCCATGAGTGAGTATTCCTGTAAACTGTCCCATCACATCAAGTTTTTGTCGAGCCGGTCCATATAAAGTCTTGGTTGGTTTACTCAGTTGAACCTCTGGAAGTGAGTTATATACTTTGTCTGAAATTACTGTCACCTCCGCACCAGTATCCATCTTAAATTGAATGTCTTTTTGCTGAAGCTGCACTGTGACTGTCCAAGTGTTGTCTTTCTTTGATGTAACAGCTCCTAAGAAAATCTCCTCTTCATCTGTGCTGACTTCCACCTCAGCCATAGTTTTTGACTTACATTGGGACCCATAATGACCTTTTCTGTGACATTTAAAACAAGTAGAGCTCAGCGCTGGGCATTTGTTTGGAGCAGAGTGATAAGGTTTACCACATCTCATACAAGCTTGGCTTTGCTTTGGCAAACGAGCTCCTCCTCCGTTAGATTGTGGCTTGTAGTGTTGGCCTCTCTTGCTGATTTTGTATCTTGATTGTGGCTTTTGCTTGACCTCATCAAGGTTATTGCAGGGCTTGTTCACGCCTGCTTGCAACTCTTGCTGTTGCTCACACACCGCTTCTTTTTGACGAATTTCTTTTTTCGCCTTCTCCAAGGTCAGATCAGCCATCATTTGTAACTTTTGTGACATAGTTTTGTCCTTAATGCCTACCACTAATCTATCCCTGAGCATCTCTTCTTTCAGAGCGCCATAGTTGCAAGTGTCTACCAGGCTATACAAAGCTGTGATGTATTGTTCCGCACTTTCGCCCTCTGCTTGGTTCCTCTGATTGAACTTTGCACGCTCGTAAATTACATTTTTCCTCACATCGAAAAACGAATCGAATTTGTTCAGCACAGTATCGAACTTTTTCCGGTTTGCTGCCGAAATATTGGTAGAGGTTAGTACATCGTCGCCTTCTTCGCCCATGCAGTAGAGTAGAGTAGAGTACTCACTTTGCGGACGTCACCTTCTTGGTCCAGCCCCGTAGCTGCTAGGTACTGAGTAAACCTGCGCTTCCATTTAGGCCACTCATCTGGGTGTCTGAAGTCAAACCTTCCTGGGGGTTTTAGCGTAATGTTTGTTGCCATCCCACCGCTGCCACCATGTGCAAGTTTCAATATAGCTTCTTAGTTAGCTAAACTATTAGTCTATGATTCAACTTCAGATAATAACAAGAAGTAATAATATTCAACAGTAACAAGTCTAAATAGAAATATAACAGGAAGTAAATGTGACCACCATGTAATGAATATTAATGACAACCAACTAATGAATATTGTTCATGCCACAAACTATAATAATTATGTATAATATATCTAGCATGAAATAAATGTAATTGTTCCACCCAATAAGATATCTTCACAATGATATCTTTAGGTACATGAGCCATTGAATAACTCATAATATTTCAGGGTTGATATTTCACGCTGTGGAAGAACTTTACCCTATAGTATTTCCAAGTTGAGTTGGCCAGAAAAAAACTTAAATAACTTTTGAACAGAAACAGCTACGCATCCGCTATTCCAAAACTCAATACAAAAGTCTATGGGAATAGGAAAAACTACAGGTTTCCCGCTCAAAACGCGCCCGCTTTTAGTCACGCGGTGCGGCTCAATTTATCACGCGGACAGTCTTCATTAAGAATTTTGTAAACAATGAGCGGCTTCTTCTCTGATTCTTGCGTTCCTAGCTTAGTATCGTGATTAGCTTAGGCTGCTAGTGTGGAAACAGGATAGTTGGAGTGCCCTGTTGTCGCAGAGGGTACTGGACCACCTGATAGGATGTAGGTACGATTATTTGTCTACCTGTTCAATAACAAATGCGGTATAGCCAATACATTTCAGAGTGATATAGCTATCATTTAGCTAGCAACTTGTGATGATATAGCCACACTTAAGCTTTTTTGTTATATTTAATTTGTATGCTTGTCAAAGAGCTGTGTTTATGCCAATTACTTTTTCTTCACTACTAGATGCAGTTTATTGTGTAAAGATTAGGACCAACTCAGGCTGCACTCCACATTCAACTTGGATCACAAATATATTTTGTATGTGTACTACTTAAATTCTATCATCTCGTCAATTTTCATATATATATTATAAATAAATGAAGCAATTTGATAATTTTATTCAACAAGAAAGTCTAATAACTTTAGCTACAAGTTAACAGTGCTGTACTGCTGAATCCTGTTAATATCAGAATATTTCTTGGGACACAGTAGGTAAAATCGACTGCTTTTAATCTCGTCTCTTTAGAAGAACGCCTCACCAGTTTGTATTTTCTATCTGCTGTACATTATCTGGCATCAGAAACATAAATATAGTTGAAAACAGACGAGATGAGCTGTACAGTGCCCGAAAAACTCCATAAACTTCACTAAATTTCTTTCTTACAATAGTTACAGAATTAATGCTGGTAAGTACTAAATGCATTCCACATTTACCAGCTTGCAGTGGTGCCAACTCAACTTGGACATACTATAGTTATAGCAACCATCCAAACTTGTCCCTTTTCCTGGTTTTTACAGCTACAGTGTACCTTCCTCTAGTGTAGTCTACTCAACTTGGTTAGAGCAGCACCTACAACCTACTTTACCTGTAAGTTACCAGTCCTAGTACTGACTACAGCAGTGAAGATATCTAACTTGGAATAAACCACTTACTACACTCCTCAGAGTGATATGGCTAGATTTTTCACGCTCGGGCTTTATTTTCACTCATCTCTGGCTCATGAAAATAAATTAACATGCTCATGAATTATTTTGCCATATCACACTCTGACTCATGTGATAAGTATTATATATATGTATATACAAATATTACATATATTCCACCCTAGACATCTTCTTAATGATATTTTTAGGTACAAGACCCAAGATATAACTAATGATATTTCATGCTTGTTATTTCACATTGGATTGCCCAAGCTCATTACCCTTGTATTTCAGCAACCTGTCAAGTTTACCACTTTTCCCAGTTTTTACAGCTACCTTCCTCTGGCATAGCCTACTCAACCTGGTTAGAGCAGCTGCTAAAATAACAGCTGGGGAGGGGGGGGGGGGGTTGGTAACCCCTCTACAGCCAACTTTATACTTGTGAGTTAAGGTCCTAATACAAACAACAATAGTGAAGATAGAATAAACCACTTATTACACTAGAACAGTGATATGGCTAGATATTTCATTCTCTTGAGCTTTATTTTCACTTGCCTCTGGCCCTTGAAAATAAATTAGCCTGCTCGTGAAACATTTCACCATATCACACTCTGACTCATGTAGTAAGTATTATATGCATATACAAATATATATTATACATATTATGTTTGAAATTAATAAATACCTTCCAGGGTCAAAACATTTTTGATATTGTATTGAGAAAAAAAAAATTAATGCAAGCAAAGCGAGCAAGACATTACGAGGAGTAACACAATAAAAATTAATGGAAATTTGTATACATATAAACAGACATTGTGTATGCCATTTTTGTACTTTGATTCTCGCATTTTTTGTTTGCTTGGTGGTCAACCTTGTTCAAAACTCTACTGTACAGATTTTTTTTGTAAACAATCTTTATCCATAATATCTAAAAAAATTAATGATTTACTCCTTCAAATTAGGCTGTTACTGACATGATCTGAATGTTGTGGGACACAAGGTTTAACAAACTTACTGGAGTTCATTTTCTAGAATTAGTGGTAATGGTACATTATTTTGGTTACTACACTATTTGTTATACCTGCTCTCAATTGAATATTGATTGCCCAAGATTTCACATCATCGAGAGCAGTGGCATAGGAGTGGGGGGAGCTCCGGGGGCTGGAGCCCCCATATTTTTTGGCACAACTTAAAAATTAGATTTCTCGCATAAACACCTGAAAACCACAAAAAATAAACATGCCTTCAGAGCCCACCCATACCCAAACATCTTCCTTAACCACTGAACAAAATTCAATGTAAGTCTTGTGGTGTTATATTCAGCGATCAAGTATGTGTGAGAGTAGTGTGTATTACATCTGTTACTTAGCTAAGAGTATTGTGAGGCAAACAATAAACGTATTAGCTGCCTTTTTATCTTCTTTGGCATCCTTCAAGTTATTGTTGTTAGTAAGCAAATATTATTTAGATAATTCCTTAGAAATGCTGGGTTTTTTATGAGTCTCAAAATTTGTGGGAGTGGATACTATGACATTGAAATTCTTTCCCATACCCAATTTTTAAAATGGCTGCGTTTTAATAGTTCAGTGATTTTAGTCAGGAGTTGCTGGTAATTTGGAGAATCAAAATTATTCTTAAATATGTTTTGAATTACTTGTGCACAATAGCTCGCTCACCATTAGTGCTGAAGCACATGACTAATATATTATTCAGTGAATAAAATTATCAAATGGGATGCTAAAAGCAACCAGAATTTTAAAATAATGTTCCAGTTTGATGTGGCTTAAAAAGTAAAATGTGAGATAAAATTAAAATGCTATTGTCTACTGTGATTATTCTTATGTCAAAATAATAATAATGATAAACAGTATGTGAGAATGACAATGTTGTATTCATTTAAATTAGCTGAGCCAGGAAGCACCATAAGTAACCAACAATGGTGTATGTATTTATGGATACATAGGTCAAGAAAAGTGTGTGTGAAATAAGTGAACTGATGGAAGTCTACCATTTAAAACACATTATACCACTACATTCCTCATTTGCAAAAAGTATGTGTGACAGGGTACTTACTAGTAATAATAATTAACTACCAAGTACCCCATGACACAGTGGCATTTGACCTGTTGCAAAGTAAGAATGCAGTAGCATAAGTTATTATTTTTCATGGTTATCATTCTTTATGGTTGGTTATGGTTACATCAGTTTCCCTCTCTTTCCTGAACTATCACATTTCTGTATCCCACACCTTTCCTTTTTTTTTGCTCTTTCTTCCTGAGTAACAAAGTCCTTTCTTCTCCTTTGTCTGTTTCTCCTGCTTCTGAAACTTTCTGTCCTTCTATCATGATTGTGGACTTAGGCTTTCTGAAACTTCTGCCTTCTTTTTCTACTTTCATCTTTCTTTTTTTACTGGACAATACAATTCCACCCGCTTTTTAGTACAATATTAAGCGTTCCCTTTTGCCTTCTCTTTCATACTTTTATCTTCTTTTTACTACACAGTTTTTCCTCATCAATTCTACAGGCTAATTTACAGCTTTTCTGCCTTCTCTTTCTCACTTTAGTCTTCTTTTTTGAAACCTATGCCACCTATCCTCCTCAAATCCACCCAGGTTATGCGCTAGGCTTACTTGGAAATTCAGTGCGAGTTCACAAGTACTGTGTGTCGGCGTGTACTAGCTCATTAGCTCATGAATTATTCATGAATATGTACGTTGTCGGTCTGGGTATATTTGGCGAGCGAACGAAGCGGGAGAGACACTATCTGGGTTAACACAATTGAAAATCGGGGATGTTTGTTTATCGGCGAGCGAGCGTAACGAGCGAGACACTTACAGGGGTAACACAGTTGAAAATCGGGGATGTTTGTTTATTTATTTATTTGTATATATGTATAAACGTATGTATGTCCTTTTGTACTTTGACCCTCGCGTTTTTGTGTTAATTATGTGTTCGACCCCGTCTCAAATCGCACTAAACAGAATCCTCTGGTTTATCGATCAGTACCCGTATCGCCCTAGAAATTGAATTGAATTGTTTACCGTTTTGAATTCTTTTACGGGTGCAGTTAAAACTTGAAAACTTTAGGGTGGCCGCACACCACCTACGCAATTTTTTGTTGATGGTTGCTATACACGATTTGTATACTTACAGGGGCTTCTCCACTACAATACAAGGACAAAGTACCTGCCGAAGGAGCCGCTCACTAATTTTAGAGCGAATCTGGAGGAAATATCGGGGCATAGTTATAAAACTTTGTAGCACTTTTTTGGAACGGTGCGCTAAGTTGGAGCTCCGCAATTTGGTGCACTACTAGCCGAGCCGATACTCTACTGCATGATAACGAGTTCTTATCCATTTCAATATTACTTTATGATATATTCGCAATATTTTCTATTTATAAAATATTAAAAAATTCTCGTTATGGTGCAGTTCATTTTTTTTTGTTTACCCGTGTGTAAAATTTTTGTGTCGTTCTCATTATTAGATTCCAAGAAAAACTCATACAAAATTTGGAACTTTAATTCCAGTAGCAATTCTTAAGAAATAGCTCCACCCCCATATCTCGTACTACGAGTACGCGAGAAATTATTTTTTTCAATTAGTTTGTATTATTTCTAAAAAGAGCCCGCCTATATCAAGAGTAAACAAACATCAATACAACTATAACAAGAGAGTAAGAAGAGAGAGCAGTTTATTGGAGATAGCCAGAGGTGAAGGTGGTATTAGATCTGCGCAGCTTGGGAAGTCTTCGCTCCGCCGAAATCGAGCGTGGTGGATCCATCCCTTGAGTTCAGGTTCGCAGAGTCTGGAGAACGGCTACTGGAGGAGAGGCAGCATGGTGCACCTTGCCGCCTGAGCTCAGAGGACGTATGGAGAGTTGCTGTAAACGAATATGAGACAACAAGAAGCTAAACTAAAACACCACAACTTCGCAAAGTATACTTCTGCCACTACTGCGCGATTGTTTCTGCTCGCGTATTATCGAATGGTGGGGTATTGGCGGGGAATAAATTAATGTCCGGATCTACAGGCGGTGCGCGTTGCTATGTGCGGCCACCCTTAAGGGACTTCCATTTCTATTCGAGTTAGTGGCGGTGGTAAGTCAATGCACTCTTTGTCATGGTTATAAGCCGTGCGCAACAGTATTTACTTGAAAATACATTGTCCACTAGACTACTGCGAAGGTAAGTCTGTGTAGGTGCATGTCCAGTTGTGTCAAAGCATTGTGTGTTACAACCACTACTTAGCTAAAGAATAGCACAAAGAAAACTTTTAAATATGTTTTTTTTTTCTCCTTTCAATTCAAGCAGTTGCAGAGAGTTGTTACTATAGCACTGAAATCCCTTTACCGTGTTTGAGAAATATAAAAACTGGACCTTATTTTCAGTTGCTTCATGGTTAGAAGTCAAAATCATTCATATTAAAATAGTATAGTCTTTAGACTCGCTCTCCATTTGTGCTCAAGCACATCACTAGTTTATTGGCGAGTGAGCGTAGCGAGCGAGACACTTACAGGGGTAACACAATTTGATAGTCGGGGATGTTTGTTTATCAGTATGTATGGACGTACGTATGTCATTTTGTACTTTAACCCTCGGGTATTTACTTGAAAATACATTGTCCACTAGACTACTGCGAAGGTAAGTGTGTGTAGGTGCATGTCCAGTTGTGTCAAAGCATTGTGTGTTACAACCACTACTTAGCTAAAGAATATCACCAAGAAAACTTTTAAATATGTTTTTTTTTCTCCTTTCAATTCAAGCAGTTGCAGAGAGTTGTTACTATAGCACTGAAATCCCTTTACCGTGTTTGAGAAATATAAAAACTGGACCTTATTTTCAGTTGCTTCAGTGTTAGAAGTCAAAATCATTCATATTAAAATAGTATAGTCTTTAGACTCGCTCTCCATTTGTGCTCAAGCACATCACTAGTTTATTGGCGAGTGAGCGTAGCGAGCGAGACACTTACAGGGGTAACACAATTTGATAGTCGGGGATGTTTGTTTATCAGTATGTATGGACGTACGTATGTCATTTTGTACTTTAACCCTCGGGTATTTTTGTGTTCGCTCCGCGTTCGACCACGTCCCAAACTTCACTAAACAGTATCCTCTGGGGTTTAGCTACCATTACCCGTATCACCTTAGAAATTGAATTGTGTGTACGGCTATGAATTCTTTTGCGTGTGCAGTTAAAACTCTAAAACTTATGGGAGTTCCATTTCTATTCAAGTTAGTCGCTATTTGTCACAGTAATAAGCCCTACTCAACAGCATTTACTGGAAAATTCATTGTCCACTAGACGAACCACGAAGGTAAGTCTTGCGTAGGTATGCTCAGTAGTGTGAAAGTATTGTGCGTTACAACTACTATTAAATATCAGAAAGAAAATTTTAAATAACGTGACTTGATTTTGTTGCTTCGTTTTCAATTCAAACAGTTGAGGGGAGTGGTTACTATGGCATTGAATCCCCTTTACCGTATATGCTTAATTTAACAACTCGACTTTATTTTAGTAGTTTGAATAACAATAGTGTAGTTTTTAGGCTCGCTCGCCATTTGTGCTCAAGCACACCGCTAGTTTATTTGTATATATGTTTGGACGTACGTATGTCATTTTGTACTTTGACCCTCACGTTTTTGTGTTAGTTATGTGGTCTACCCCGTCCCAAATTGCACTAAACAGCATCCTCTGGTTTATCGATCGTTTTGTATCACCCTAGAAATTGAATTGTTTACCGTTTTGAATTCTTTTACGGGTGCAGTTAAAACTTGAAAACTTAAGGGACTTCCATTTCTATTCGAGTTAGTGGCGGTGGTAAGTCAATGCACTCTTTGTCATGGTTATAAGCCGTGCGCAACAGTATTTACTTGAAAATACATTGTCCACTAGACTACTGCGAAGGTAAGTCTGTGTAGGTGCATGTCCAGCTGTGTCAAAGCATTGTGTGTTACAACCACTACTTAGCTAAAGAATATCACATTAAATAACGTGTATTGTTTTGTTGTTGTTTTTTTTCCTTCAATCCAAGCAGTTGCAGAGTTGTCACTATGGCACTGAAATTCATTTACCAAGTATGCGAAATTTAAAAACTGGACCTTATTTTCAGTAGCTTCAGTGTTAGAAGTCAAAATCATTCATATAAAAACAGTATAGTCTTTAGGCTCGCTCGCCATTTGTGCTCAAGCACATCACTAGTTGGCGAGCGAGCGAAGCGAGCGAGACACTATCAGGGGTAACTCAATCGAGATTTCGCTATATTTATTTATTTATCTGTTTATGGGGTACGTGAGACCTCTGTTTTCGCCCGCGCTTTTAATTACGTAAGTTAGGTAAAGCGTTCACAGTTCCAGTATTTTTCAATTAACGAGCTCTGAGACTCCTTAGTGGCGGTGGTAAGTCAATGCGCTCTTTGTCATGGCTATAAGCCGTGCGCAACAGTAATTACTTGAAAATACATTGTCCACTAGACTACTGCGAAGGTAAGTCTGTGTAGGTGCATGTCCAGTTGTGTCAAAGCATTGTGTGTTACAACCACTACTTAGCTAAAGAATATCACAAAGAAAACTTTTAAATAACGTGTATTGTTTTGTTGTTGTTGTTTTCCTTCCAAGCAGTTGCAGAGAGTTGTTACTATGGCACTGAAATCCCTTTACCCTGTATGCTAAATTTAAAACTGGACCTTATTTTCAGTAGCTTCAGTGTTAGAAGTCAAAATCATTCATATAAAAATAGTATAGTCTTTAGGCTCGCTCGCCATTTGTGCTCAAGCACACCACTAGTATAGTCTTTAGGCTCGCTCGCCATTTGTGCTCAAGCACTTGGACGTACTTATGTCATTTTGTACTTTGACCCTCCGTATTTTTGTGTTCGCTCCGCGTTCGACTCCATCCCAAACTTCACTAGACAGTATCCTCCGGTTTAGCGACCATTACCCGTATTACCTTAGAAATTGAATTGTGTACCGCTTTGAATTCTTTTGTGGGTGCAGTTAAAACTCTAAAACTCATGGAAGTTCCATTTCTATTCGAGTTAGTGGCGGTGGTAAGTTAATACGCTATTTCTCACAGTTATAAGCCCTACTCAACAGCATTTACTTGAAAATTCATTGTCCACTAGACGAACCACGAAGGTAAGTCTTGCGTAGGTATGTTCAGTTGTGTAAAAGTATTGTGCGTTACAACTACTATTAAGAATATCACAAAGAAAACTTTAAATAACGTGATTTTATTTTTTTTTCTTCTTTTTCAATTCAAACAGTTGCGGTGAGCGGTTACTATGGCATTGAAACCCCTTTACCGCATACGTAATTTAAAACTCTACTTCATTTTAGTAGCTTGAGTGTTAGTTGTTAAAATCAATCATTGAGGCTCGCTCGCCATTTGTGTTCAGGCACAGTATAGTATATGTTTAGACAGACCTATGTCATTTTGTGCTTTCACCAGGTGTTTTTGTGTTAATATGGTGGTCGACCCCCACCCCAAACTCCACTAAACAGAATATTGTGCTTTATTGATCACTACCCGTATCACTCCGTGTTTTTTTCTATTCCCGTAGACTTTTGTATTGAGTTTTGGAATAGAACTTTCCCTCCGTTTTAGAGTATACTGAGGAAATCTTTTTTAACCACTTGGGTGTGAGCTTTCTGATGATGCAAACCCCAAATGCCCACCTGCTTCCCTTCAAAAGTTATTCAAGTTTTTTTCTGGCCAACTCAACTTGGACATACTATAATGACAGATGTAAGTTATTGCATTCTTTGTTATGGCTATAAGCCCTACACAACAGTAATTACCTGAAATTCATTGTCCACTAAATTAACCACAAAGGTAATTCTTGTAGGCATTTCCAGTTATGTAAAAAGTTTGCGTTAATGTGAATTGTTTTTGCTGTTGTTTTTTTTCTTCAATTCTAACAGTTGGGTTGAGTTGCTACAATTGCATTGAAACCCCTTTACCATATACTTAATTAAAAAATTAGACCTTAATATTTAGTAGCTTGAATGTTAGAAGGTAAAACCATCATAACAATAGCATAGTTATAGGCTCCCTACCATTTGTGCTCAAGCACATCACTAATAATACAAAATAATAATAATAATATAATAGCACTAATCTACCCACACTCTACATAGTAATGCTATATTCATCTGGTTAAAATTGTCATATATTGAATAGACTCTTAAAAAATTAGTATGTATTAATATAATTTTGAACAAAATTGTGGTGCTTACTATTTCAAATTAAATACTACACATATAAAATGAGAATGATACCTCCACTTATAAACTGTTTCAGTGCCTCTGCTTCGTCACGTGTAATTGTAACTGCTGAACATAGCAATAAAAAAATATTTTTTTAATTTATATAATATTATGTATATAATAATATGGGCACATAAATATCTTTACTAAATGCATGCACAGTACACAGTGCACTTTGATTAGGTATTTTTACTTGTATATTACTTAAAGACATGTTGGTGAAGTCATTGTAGCTGTCCATACAATTAAATATAGAAGCAAGCTTACTCACTATATGTTTTGTAGCACACCACCAATTAACATTAAACATTTATATTAAATAACAAATCACCTGCTCCACTGAGTCTTGCTTGTATTGCTACATACACAAGAGTACATATTATATAAATGGAACAATATAATTATTATCTGTAACATTGTATAAAGTTATACAATACGGACAGCTAATTATATCCTAATGTGATATTTCCTATTCTTGCCAAACTCCTCCTCAGAGGTTATTGTTATATGAATCTACGATGTGATTTAACACAGAATAACACAGTTCCGACTCACTCAATGAGAACATATGATATCTATGGAGGTGCATGTACACTGATGGCTATTAAACAAGCAAAGTAAGTCTTGGCGGCTGTCTAGCTAGCTCAGAACTCAGTGACCTGGTAAAGAATTATCACATCCAATATAAAAGTGGCCTCATGACCCCAGCAAACCAACAGTCATGACAAATAGCTAGAATTGTTATGTTCATGGAAGGAATGTAAATTTTCGTATGAATGTTAACAGTAGTGAAGCACCAAGGCAAGTTTCTATTTTGAACATTTTTAAAGATCAAATAAAGACAGAGGATATTGTTATTTTGAAAAGAAAAGGCTGTTCAGTTAATGAAGTGAGTGTCACTGTCTAATTCCGACCACAAGAAGTGCATTTCATTCCCTTTCCACCATCTTCAAACAAAAACAGTGGCATTAGAACTATGATATCCTGAGAGGTTCACAAAACTAGACTTTGTACTCCTATCAATAATTTTTCGGGTCAGTCTTCTATACACATGGGATGGAGTAACCAATTGTATGATAAAGTAATATAACTGATAAGATATAAAATTATCCAATCAGATAGCTCAATTCACAGTGAATTTATTTCATGCCCTCCTCCTAGATATGAATAAGTAAACTGTCAAATCTAAATTTGCTTTTTGTGCATTTCCTACAGCCTAGAGCGGTGAAGTCTGGTGTACCCCTCCATGTTAGGTCGGTACCAAATTTACACTATCCTTCGGCCTTTGGCTCTCTGCTGTATAAATCTCATACCAACCTCCTCGTCATGGCATAACCAATACTGATTACGTGCTAAATATCTTCATAATAGAATATTTTAGTGGACATGACCAGTGAAATATTTCACAACATCACATGCTGTATTGTGCAAGCTCACTACTGTGTAGTTATAGCAACCAGCCAAGATTACAAGCTTTCTAGTGTTTTGACAGCTACCTTCCTCTATGGCAGCCTATCCAACCAAGTCAGAGTAGCTGCTAAAATATCAGCTGGGTTGTGGGAAGCCCCTATGAGCTAAACATCATGACAACTTTACACCATGAGCTCTTGGCCCTAATGCAAACTACTGCAGTGAAGATATCTAGCACAGAATAAACAACTTGTTACATTCTCTCAGGCTTTTTTCACTCACATATGGCTTATGAAAAATCATTAGCATGCTCACAAACTATTTCACCATATTACATTCTGGCTCATGTAATAAGTATTAAATACTACTGGATCTACTACAATATTTAATATAACTCAAAATTACCTTCCTCACGTTGTTTATAAACATCTTCTTTTTCTTCTTTTGAAAGCCCAGCTAAAAATATGACAGCGTGCATAGTAAACGACTATAATAAGAACATCTAAAGTTTGTATGATATTAATTGATCTGCAAGTAATCGGCAAATGAGCAAGCAATCAAATGCTCTTTACTAGATGTCAATAGCTACATTACTAGATATAGTGCAGTAGTCAATAGGTATAACCTTGTTTGGATGGCAATAGCTACATTACTAGATGTAGTCCAGTAGTCAATAGGTATAACTTTGTTTGAATGGCAATAGCTAAGTTACTAAATATAGTCCAGTAGTCAATAGGTATAACCTTGTTTGGATGGCAATAGCTACATTACTAGATGTAGTCCAGTAGTCAATAGTTATAACCTTGTTTGGATGGCAATAGCTAATTTTTTGGTGGATTATGTTTGCCAATGCAACCAATTTTAAAGAAAAGTCTACTGGACATCCATCAGCATTGAGCAATTTGAGATAGATTTCGTGGATTTTGTTTTTTACTCCACTAATTTACCACTTCATAATTGTCTCAGACTTTTTAGACTTACTCTCTCTTCTACATAAGCTTTTTAAAACAACACATAATTATTAAGAATTTAGCAGTCTTCAGGATCAAACCTATGAACACTTGCTAGATGCACAGACACTCTAAGCACTGAGCCTGACAACCAGCAAACTTTTAATTCTATGATTTTTTTAATTCCTGAAAACAGCCAACATTTTCTGTTTACTTTGTATTTCTTGTAAAGCCTGTCTAAGAGAGAAAAAGTTATTTGTAATAAAATATTGAGGTATCAGACAAGTGTAGAGGCAACCGCCAAATAAATTAACATCTTCTCTTCTCTTTATTCTGGCAATACATTAATAAAAAAACACTGTGTTATTGGTTGAAAGATTAGATTAAATAATGCAAACACTGGAAGTAGTACAGAAAGTAAAGTGTGAAGTTAAAGCATCGTATTGCATGGGTAGTGAAATTTAATGATAATGGTTATTAGACTATTACTTTGCCATAAAAAGAATATTACTTTCTAACATACATTTCCCTCATATTTATCAGATTGGTAAAACAATCTAAAAAATTCTTGTAAAACTCCACTTTTTTAAGCTAAAAATACCTTTATTTATAACATTTTCTACAAGACGTCTTTTCTCTTCGGTAACATTAGCTAGAAATAAATAACAAATACAAAACTGTAAACATAATTTAGACCACTGATTCACACCATTTTTTTAATTACTTCTCAGATGTCAAAATATTTTGATTTGTATAATATCTAGCATGAAATAAATGAATTTATTCCACCCTAGATATCTTCACAATGATATCATTAGGTACATGAGCCATTGAATAACTCATGATATTTCACGGTTGATATTTCATGCTGTGCAAGCTCATTATCCTAGATATCTTCACAATGATATCTTTACACACTTGAGCCATGAAATGACTCACGATATTTCACGGTTGTTATTTCACTGTGTGCAAGCTCATTACCCTTGTAGTTATAGCAACCAGCCAAACTTGTCATTTTTCCTGGTTTTTAGAACTACCTTCCTTTGGTGTAGCCTACTCAACTTGGTTAGAGCAGCTGCTAAAATATCAGCTGGGATGTGAGGGTAGCACCTACAACCAACTTTACCTGTGAGTTACTAGTCCTTAGTACTAAATACAGCAGTGAAGATATCTAGCTTGGAATAAACCAAGTTCCAGGAATGAATCACTAACTAGATAACTTGCTAGTTACAAGTATCTGAATTTATTCCTTTCACTCAAGATCGTAAATCTTGAGCCTGTGTCTTGCCT
>WLWD01001799.1_pt1 | contig 24211 bp, 11 predicted proteins | sample 6712731 | NCBI WGS metagenome assembly WLWD01 (sample SAMN12718690, study PRJNA576275) | sponge metagenome | isolation source: marine sponge | host: Mycale hentscheli | place: New Zealand: South Island, Marlborough, Capsize Point | collected 2014-11-01 | reverse complement strand
AAGAAAAAACTGTCTGTCTGGTATAAACTTGCTTGCATTTGAATAATTTGTACTAGAAAGCTAAAGCTTATTTTTGTCTTAGCTCTGAATAGTAATAATAACTAGTGGTGCACTCAAGTACGCATTGATGGTGAGCGAGCTAGCAGCAAATGACTTGGTAGAATCTTTGTTACCTTGTACCACCTTTATGATATTAAACAAAAAGAAACAGCTTTTTCTTTTATTATCTCTATGCAGGAGCGTCCTCCTGTTCGGCACACTCCAGAGTAAACGGCAACTAACCATGATTTATTATTATTTTTTTTATTTTTTATTTTATTTTTTTATTTTTTTTTATTCAGCAGTTTGAAATATTTTACAATGTTAAATGATATACTGTAATATGAGGACAAACTAATAGTATGATAGTGATGAATTCTTTTAGTGACTAAGTCTTATAAAGTTTAATAGTGAATCAGGTAACTTTGAAATGATCTATTTCAAAAATAATATAGTGGTGAAAAATAATAAAAATGGAACTTAATGATTTCATTTTCAAAGTTAAAATACGCTCCAATAAGGTCTAATATAAGTTCAATAAACATTGTAAGTACTAACTATAACATGTTTGTATAAACTAATATTGGTATACACGTATAATGCATATAATTATCTACGGCACAATCATTGTATGTATTGTTTGGAGTATACTGACAACTTTGTTTAGACATTGAAAAAATATAATAATTCTTACTGTGTGTTGTTTCATTGGTTACAAAATTATCTATTACACTTTCAGAAATTCCGTTATCCAGCATAAAGTCCGCCAGCTCAATGCACGACAATCCTTCCATCGCTAGTTGCTGTAAGTGCAATATTCTGTCAGCTTTCAAGTCAATCCTTATATAGGCCGAGTATGCCTGTGATCATGTGATCACCGAAACTGTGTTAGCCACTATGTCTGCTGGGAGCGCTATTGGCTCCCATAAGTCAAATTCAAATCTATTTAGCCAAAAGTCTACAAGAGGTTTCAGGTTTTTTTAAATGGGGAGAGAGCTATTGGCTCCCACCAAAGTCAAAATTCAAATCTATTTATTATTGTTGTTGTTGTTAATGTTATTATTGTTATTATAATCATTATTATTATTATGATTATGATTATGATTATTATTATGATGATGATTATTATTATGATTTTTACTATTATTATTATTATTTTATCATCATTATGTTATTGTTGTTGTTGTTGTTATTATTATTATTTTTATTTTTTTTATTTATTTATTTTATTAGTATTATTTTATTATTATTACTATTGCTATCATCTGGAGAAAGCTATTTGCTACCATAAGTATTTTATAGAGAAATTTGCTCGCCATCTTGTGAAAACGTACTATGTACTAGACGTACGACATGACAATTTTCAGATACTTTGTTTCAATTTACCATTGAACTAGTTGTGCAATCTTTTTCCACAACTTAATTTTTATTCTATTGTACAGTATGTGTGTGTGGTGTGTATGTATGTGTGTGTGTATGTATGTGTGTGTATGTATGTATGTGTGTGTATGTATGTATGTGTGTGTATGTGCGGGGGTGTGCATATGCATGGTCGTAGCAAGTGATCTGGCAGATCCACTTTGATCGGACCACTTTCGAGTTTAAGATTGGGTGTGTCAGATATTTAACTGGGCATGCTACATGCATGCTGCTGAACTGGATTTTTTGTGGCACATATGACCTCATCTTCTCTTTCAATATAAATCTTTGTTAACATCCCATATTTTTCAAGAGCCACTTATCATAGCTTGACTGCACCCACTCCCTGGCCTTAACATTTCAAGTGCTTGCTACAGTGTGTATCATAAGTCCAGGGGATTGTGCCTGACTGTTGTTATTTAAATCAGTAGTGTGTGTGTGTGTTCCTTTATTTTACTTTCAGTTGCTTTATTTTTTCTCTCTTTCTTTCCTTTTTATTAATTTCGGTCCCTCCCTTCCTCCCTCTATCCCTTCCTTATTTTTTTTGTTTAGTGTGTATCATGTATTCTTAACCTCTATGTATGTGTTGTGTGTGTGTGTTTGTTTGCTTCATCTTTTCTCTCATTGTCCTCTTTATCCTCCCTCCCGCTTAACTTGGAACAGTCACCCCCCATTAATTACAATGTATAGTTAACAAAAAAAAGTGTGTGTGTGTGTGTGCATGTGAATTATTATATATGGAAAATGTAGAAACCATAAAAGCAACAATTAACTCATTATCCAAACTATAATTATTTTGTGTATATCATGTATTCTTAACCTCTATGTATGTGTTGTGTGTATTGTGTGTGTGTTTGTTTGCCATTGTCCAAACTATATTTTGCTTCATCTTTTCTCTCTTTCTCCTTATTCCTTTCTTCCTCCATCCGTCCCTCTCTCCCTTCCTTCATTTTTTAAAAATGTGTATCATGTATAACTTGTGTGTGAGTCCAGGGGATTGTGCCTGACTGTTGTCAAGTCAGTGGACAAATTGATCTTGGAACACCCTCACCCCTCATTAATAAAAATGAAGGAGTTAACAAAAAAACAAAAAAAAAACAAAAAGTGCATGTGTGAGTGTGTTAGAAGACAGAGACTCTGCTAGGTACTAACCACTATGATTTAGCAGAGCCTCCTCCTGTCTTCTGGCACATACAAAAGCAGCTGCTATTTGTAGACACTGGTCAACCACTATGGTTTGGTTGGGGGTGGATGGTACATGTTGAATTACAAGCATGTGTTGGGTACTGTACTCATGCCAAACTCATGATGGTGCGTACTACTACTGGGAGTATCATATAGATTAAAAATTAAAAGGTACATTCACAACCTACATATTGAAAGCTTTAAAATGGATTAGCATGCTCCAAAAAATATAATGAAATGTGGTTTGCACACACACACACAAACACACACTATCACTTGGGGGTACCCATAAAGGATTGATATTAAGCAAATTACAGTTGTTCTGTTTGTTTGTTTGTTGTTGTTGTTGTTTTTGACCCAAGTCCTAGGGATTCATACAGGATTTTTTGCTTGGGGGCGGGAAACGACACATGCGCAAATGAAACTTTAATGTCTATGTACGGTGCTTCCTACTTAACCCTTTAGTTCCTGACTTATATCGTGAGGTCATTGATCTCGAGTACCTCAGAACACTTTTTTTTTTTTGGCTGAAAACTATTTTCGAAGTTTCTGTAAGGCTTGGGGCTCCTAAAGTCTACATTAAACATTAAAGGATGAATTATGAATTTTGGCTGAAATTACTTTTCAGAAATAGCATATGATTAGTTGTTACAACCCGAAGCATTGAAAAATCCTACAAAGTATGTGCATGATGAAAGTTGAAATCGCAGAAATCGCATCCACAACCTGACCGCATATTTTTGCGGCTGCTTTCATACGTGGTTATAGGTTATTGATATGTGGGGTCATCTGCTCAGTCTCAGTTTGTGAACTTTCTTGTTGTTAAACAGAAAACATAATTTGGGTAAATTTAGTCATTGTACTACTATTTTTTTTTTTTTAACAATCACCGTTTAGAGCCTCTTTTTATTAATAATAGCAGTTACATAGTAGCCCTAATCCTGAGTTGTGTTGTCACTGTGGGTATGCAATACTTTTAGTTTTTATTCGTACATCTTGGTCAGAGTAGGATGCAGTAATGCTTGCTCACTAACATTTCCTCATTATTGTTCTTTGACTTGTGCAATACTTCTTGCTCTACTATGCTTGAAGTGAACTTATTGGTGAATTGTTGTATTATATCTGTTTCAGGATTCTTCTATAGAGAAGATGTCCAGGATATCTAAGTAACTATTATAACTAAACTGATTCCTTGTTTCAAAATTTCCAGCTGTTTTTTTTGTGGTATTTTGTAGTCATATTCATACATTATTTTAATATTGCCAGTTTCAGTTATTCAAAATAAAAATTTATTTAAATGTGAATATCCAATGGTGCAACCAGTCGATACATGTGGGCAATATATCAGAAATGAATGCTTCTACTTTGCCTAATTATCAAATTTTGCGTGCAAGCACACACATTTATTACTATAAATATACCTGTTTGGCTAGGGATAGACATAACAAGGTTTTTATTGAAACTCCACTAGCCTTTATTTGTTGTAATTCGGTTCATCACACTAACAGTGACCTTCATCAGTGGATGACAAACAATAAATATTATGGTGACATGAGGGTGGTGGTATAAAGTATAAACATGTTAAGATATGTGAAAAACAAGCACACAGTTTGGACGCACACGCACACACGTGCATACTTGTCTTGTTTCAATACTGCCCACAACGGGTCACGCGTCCCTCCAATAGAGGGTATGAGTAGGGCCTCAACTTGGCTGGAGATTATGGGTGCGCCGATGAACAGCAAGACCGCCGGCACTTCGAAACCATCGCTGGCATACTCCACATTGTACAGCGCCTTGCCGGTCCTTCACTGGTTTGTCGTTCTTGTAAACACTTGTGTCGTTTGAGGTCTCCAGGCCGTGCGAAGTTCCTTCCACATACACTACATATCACATAACATATGCACACACTCACGCACACTCACACATATATACTCCATGGAGCTGCCAAGTTTTCTTTTATAATGGGATGTGCCATATGTGAGGCTGTTATCCCTGCGGTGCTCATTCAATGATAGCTCAAAACATGCAAGGAGTGGCTGTATTAATTGAATTTGCGAAGGGAACCAACTAGCTGAAAAAGATATATTTACCAAATTTTGTCAGTGATGAACATATATACAACTGTTGGTAATACACTTCCTGTGAACATACGCCAGGCAGAGGATAGGTTGTGTGATAGTGTGGTAACAAACCAGTCTGACAGTTGAATAAATTATTGTATAATCTTCTCAGTTCTGCACACACATGCACACACATGCACACACACACACACACACAATAATTGTCCTCACCAATGAGGTGCGCATTGTTGTACAAAATACTTGTTTTCTCCAGTTCTTGTGTGACTGATTAGCTACTGAATACAGTAGAATGTCACATATCCGAACACACTGGGACCGAGGGGTGTTCGGATAACTGAATCCTATAGAAAAATATATTGTAGAGTGCTATGAGAGGGTGTGGTCAAGCAAATTATTCGTGACTGCACGTGCCACTATTGAGTTTGGTTATAACTGACATTTGTCGGAAAGATAAGTTCATTAAAAAACATCTACCAAATTAAATATATAATTTGCTGTGTGTGTATGTATGTTTGTATATACATGTTGCTAGATGTTACCTGGTGGTTTTTATTCAATAAAATATACCTACGTGGATTTTAGACAGTTTCTAACATTGCCTCGAAAGTACTAATTGTATACAATAATCAGCATAAGAACTTGGAAGCACAAAAACAGTGCTCAACCACTCTTTGCTACGTATGGCATTGGAGCACATTATGGCTACTGCTTTATCATGTGCAAGCATTTGATAATCCAATAGGATTCAATATTATATTTATTGTACCCTTGATATTATCAAAGTATTCCCACATATTAGTGTGTTATAATTTCCCATATTTAACATAACTTGTTAAATGCTCTATGGGTGAAACTCCACATTCTGGAACATTAAAAGAAGAAAATTAATCACTTATGATTGTGTTGTGAACTATGCATCATAATTATACTTCTACTCATGCAATGATTTCCACATCACTACTCATGCATCTGCGTAGTGAGCAAAATCAATGGAAAATCAATGGAAAAAATTGTAACTGGTGGAGTAATAATATCACGAGAAGTACAAGAAATCACTTATTGCAAATACATGTGGGTTCTCTCACCATATTATCACTCCAATTTGGCACGTTAAAAAAATGGTGTGCTATTAAATGTTTTTCCGTACTCAGTATAATAAGTATACGTATATATAAGTGTGTGTGTGTGCGCACCAATTTACAATTCAAATATATACAGAAGTCTCCGATAAAGGACACTCCGACGAAGGGACAATGTATTGATAATCTCTCTTAGAAAGACAAACCTGAAGTCCCCCAAAATTAATTCCTGTACCAAATAGAATCTCCTAACGACAATCCCTCTACAAGGGACAAAATGCGCTGAATTTATATAGCTCCCAAAGTGTCCTTTATCCGGAGACTCCACTGTATATAACTTGTTTCAAATAGTTTGCCTAACATGTTTATCTATAATGTATAGTCTGATAGTGTAGTAACTTTATTCACACATGCATGTTGCTGATTTTATGATTCGAGGTGGTATGCTATGCACTAATCTGTATCAAACGTGTGAAGGGAATGTCTCCAGTATTATTGTTCTTCATTCTAGTACAACTTATTAGATAATGAACTACCAGTATTTTGTAAATGTTCAGATGACCCAACTCCCTATGCTTGGACAACCTCAACCTTTCCAAGACGTCAAGTCATAACTATAACATGTTTGTATAAAACTAATATTGGTATACACGTATAATGCATATAATTATCTACGGCACAATCATTGTATGTATTGTTTGGAGTATACTGACAACTTCGTTTAGACATTGAAAAAATATAATAATTCTTACTGTGTGTTGTTTCATTAGTTACAAAATTAGTAGTTTATGTGGTGAAATACCCTTCCCCACATGCTCACTACAGGAACACCTTCAGGAACATATTAGATTATTAACTATAATTAGCCTACCTTGCCATTCACTATTCATGCATCTCACATTTCACCCTATTCACTCCCATTGCTACTTCCCATGTACTCTAATGCACCACCCTTGTATGCTCTCATCACACACAATTCCTGGTTGGTTTTATATATATTGGCCAACCTAACTTGTAAAGTTCAGTTCGGATTGTATAAGCATTTTGACATCTTGTGAGATACCTACTCCTCTTTGCTTAGAATTAAAACTCTAGCTTGGTTCGAGGGTTGAAGGAACTCGGTTTGATCGCTGAGAATCCTGTTGCACATTCCGAACTCTGGTGGCGGCGCTATTGTATTTTCGTCTCTACGTGTCTCACCTCATCTGGTGCCAGCGGTGGGATCTCTACTAGTCTTCGACGGACGAGTGAGACGAATCCATTGCCTGTTACGGCGCTACTGGAAAGAACTTTTGTGTTTGCTTGGATTTTTTTTTCTTTCATATTTTTTTTTATATAAATTATTTCATATTTTTCTTGTTTATCTATATCTGGTGTTTCAGCAGAATTTTTTTTTTTGTCAGCGGTTTGGTGCATAAATCATATTATTCTTGTTTTTTATTAATTTTTGTGTATCGACACTGTTGCAACTGACAATTTCTATAAGTTTGTATTACTACTATTTTTTTTTTTTGTAAAATGGAGAAATCTGAAGTTATTTCGGACCATACTAGGAGCAAGACCAATAGATCACAGATCGATACTTCAAGAAAACAAGCACTTGACAGAGAGAGAACAGCAGAAGGCACAAAAGAGCCAACAGAAACAGTAGAAGGCACAAAAGAGCCAACAGAAAGTTCAGTAGTAGAAACTACACCATCTAAAGACTCAGAAATGGACAGGAGAGAACTGCTTGCTTTGACTAGTGATTCTGATGAAGACTCCGGAGAGGAAGAGGAAGTACCAATTGACATGTCAAGGCCTTCTATTGAGCAGCTTCTTGCCCTGATGATGAAACAGACCATAGATGAGAAGAAGGCCAAAGGAAAGCGTAGAAAACTTAAAGAGAAGAGAAGAAAGAAGGAAAAACAGCTAGAGCAACTTGAAAGAGAGAGAATTGAGGAAAAGGAACGAAAGGAACATGAACGATTTGAGAAACAGTTGTCTTTATTACAGCAGCAGATTACAAACAATATTGAAAGTCAGAAGTCCCAGGGAGAGAAACTTGCCAAAGAAACTGAGAGGAAGGACCAGCTTGCTAGGGCCAATCGACTAGAGGAGAAGGCGGATCGCATTGCCAAAACTCTTCTGCCAATGCAACCAGGAGAGGACCTTTACTCTGCAATGATCAGGTTCGAGAGAATCATGGTGAATAAGGATGTAGAATCATTTCAGTGGGTTCCCTTGCTGGAGCATGCTTTGACAGGGTCTCATCTTAATACTTATCATGCCCATGTTGATAGTTGTCGTGGTAAATATGGTGATTTGAAAGCAGTATTATTGGATGCTGGTGGGTTTAATATCCATGAGTGCCTGGACACTTTTCTTTCCCATTTTCGACCTGGGGGTAGTTTAAGTGCTTCCCAGTGGTCACAGTTGTCTGCCCATCGTATATTTATTGTATTGAGGAAGTGTTTAGAACTCAATCACCTAGCTGATTCTGATTTAAAAGCTGTAGCTAGTGCTATTTCCTCTTGTTCTGTTCTTTCCACTTTACCTCGTGAAGGTCGAGCCTTTGTTTTTACCTCTGAACCTAAAACTGCTCATGATCGAGTGCTCGCTTACTGGCAATACAATGGAAAACCTCAGAATGTGGATAGACCTTACCGAACTTACCGTCATGAACATGAGCGTGTACCTGCAGAAAAATTTCACAACCGACGAAAATTTCCTTCCAGCAATTCATACAACAGTGAGGCACGTTTTCAGTCCCATAGAACTAGCATAGAATCTGGAACTTCTGAGACAACCTTTCCAGTTACTTGTTTTAAGTGTAACAATGAAGGTCACTATGCTGACCGGTGCCCTGAGCGCCGAACAAACTCTGTTTCAACTCCATCAGTGTCTCTGCGGACTGCTGAAAACAAACCGCCAGCTAGTACCTCTAGTTCTTCAACTAATTCTGGTACCTCAATTAATCAAAAGAAAGATAATGACAAATCAGTTAGTTATATAGTCAGTGATGTTTCTGATGATGGTTGCACTGAAACACTTCCTGATTGTCTTAATGTTAAAGATGGAGCACCGAGAAAGTTTAATGGTGTGTTGAATGGAAATATTAATGGTTTCCCATGTACCTTGCGATTAGATTCGGGTGCTGATGTAAGTGTGATATCTGCAGATTTAGTGAAGCCAGATGATTCCATTGTAGCACATACAGTCATTATGGGGTTGGACCACATTAAACATAAGGTCCCTAAGTATTGTTTACCCTTCAACTCTTATGATGTTTCTGGTAATTGTTTGTTTGCTGTGTATGACAAATTACCAGCTAAGTATGCTTTGATTGGCTGTGACTTGGGTAATACATTTCATGAATTACTATCAATTGCTAATGCCCAGTCCCACAGTGTGCTATTGACTCGAGCTCAGACTAGTGCGCTTGCTGTTGAAGACAGCGAGCGTAATGCACAGCAACAAGCTGATGAAGGTCTACCGATTTCTTTGTCTGATATTGATTCCCTTCAATCTGATGATGAACCATCAGATGAAATTACTCCGGTCCTTCCCTGTGAGTCTGATATAGTTCCTAATGATGATACTTGCTTGTCAGCTTCTAGTGAATTTCAAGCTAATGTGACTTCTGAGTGTTGTTCCCCTATTGATAACTCTGTATCTCACTGCCCTAGTTTAGCTGCTCTTGACAATGTCAATGATTGCACTTCTCAAGGTGCAATCAAAAATGCTAACATCTCTGATAGTTCTCTGGCTAGTAGTTGTTCTATTCCTGTCATCGGCTTTGATGGAATTACAAAGTCCGACTTAATTCGTATGCAAACTGAGGATGAGTCAATTGCGCACATTTGGAAGTGGGCACAGAACAATGAAAAAAGATGTTTTTCGGTAGAGGGAGTTCTCATGAGTCTGACAACCACAAATGGTCGAGTTGCCCATGCAGTTGTTGTACCCAAATCACTCAGGGTGAAAGTTTTACATGCTGCTCATGACCTATCAGGCCATTTTGGCATTGGTGCCACAAGGGCCTTGATTAATGGCAATTTTACATGGCCAGGCTTGTATGAGGATGTAAAGAAATATGTGGGTTCCTGTAATGCATGCCAGAAATTCTCAAAAGCATCTCCACCCAAGGCTCCTCTCATTCCTCCAGAGATTATTGTTGAACGTTTTGACAAAATTGCAGTTGATGTTGTTGGGCCTTTAGTAAAGTCTAAACGTGGATACAGGTTCATTCTGACTGCAATTGATCTTGCAACTAGTTTTGTTTTTGCTTATCCAATGAGGGGGTATACATCTGAAGAAACGGCTATGAACTTGTTAAAATTGTTTTCTTTTACTGGCCCACCTTCGGCCATCTTATCAGATCAGGGATCTAATTTTCTGTCTCGAGTTTTGTCACAACTATACGAAAAATTTGCTATTTGCCGTTTGCGCACTTCTCCTTATCACCCAGAGAGTAACGGCCAACTTGAAAGGCTCCATTCAACCCTCAAAGCTGTATTAAGAAAGACCATCTTTAATCAGCATGACTGGCCATTGGTTTTAGACCTTGTTTTGTACTTCCTGAGAAATTTGCCTCACTCCAGGCATGGTCACACCCCTTTTGAGTTGGTTTTTATGAAACCCACTCCACATATTCTTTCCACATTAAAATCACACTGGATTCATCCTGACAATGTTCCTGTAAATGCTCATGCATTCATTGAGTCACTGCATCACAACATGTCAATGACCATTCATTCCTTGAAGTCCAAAATGAATGACGCCAACTCCAATAAGAGGGCTAAGTCAGACAGGCAAAAATTTCGATCCTTTGAAGTGGGAGAATTAGTTATGCGCAAAATCCCAGGCTTGCAATCATGTTTTGATGTCAGTTGGGAAGGTCCATATAAGATTGTTACGAAATTGAATGATGTCAATTATAAAATTGTTTCTTGTAAAGGAAAATCTCATCCCAAGGTTATTCATTTGAACCATTTAAAGAAGTTTCAGGATAGTAACGATTCTATTCATCATATTGTTACGGTGGTTGATGGTGATGGTGATGACTCTGTTGATGTGCCATTTGTGCCAGATTCCTTGAAAGGTCCCGAGCTATCTGAGTCCCAGTGTCAAGAACTTGACACGTTGTTCTCTGAATTTGCTAAAACAGTTTTTTCTAATAAACCTGGTCTAACTTCAACTACTACCTTTAATATCCGTGTTACCACTGATGTTCCAGTGTGGGGTCCATCATATGCTATACCCAAAGCTCTTGAGCCTTCTGTAAAAAGTGAATTGCTTGTATTATTGGACCTTGATTTTATTGAACCATCTCAGTCTGAGTGGAATAGCCCACTTATTCCTGTTCTGAAAAAGGATGGAAGTGTACGTTTAGTGGGCGACTATCGCAAGCTGAATGAGGTCACAGTGCCTGTTCCTTTTGTGATGCTGTCTACTGAGGAAGTATGTGCAAAACTTGGTAAGGCTAAAATTCTTTCCAAGCTGGACTTGATGAAAGGATTTCATCAGGTTCCTATAAACCCTCACTCTAGAAAATATACTGCTTTTTCAACTATTTTTGGCAAGTACCAGTATAAGCGGATGCCGTTCGGAGTTAGAAACGCTCCAGCGGTATTCCAGCTATTGATGCAAACTGTATTGTGTGACCTTGAATCATTTTCTACACCATATATTGATGATGTGGTCATTTTTTCAGATAGTTGGGAAACTCATCTTGTTCATTTGAAAACTGTCCTTATTCGGCTTAAGGAAAACAATCTAACTGTGAAGTCTGAAAAGTGTATGTGGGGCTGTACGACGTTTGAATACCTTGGCTTTGTGGTTGGTAACGGTCGATTGTCAATCCCAGAGTGTCGTGTGGAACAGTTCAAGAACTTTACCCGACCAACAACTCAATCTCAACTTCGTTCATTTTTAGGATTATTAAATTATTATCGTAAATTTATTCCTCATCTTTCTGATTTGTGTAGTTCACTCACATGTATGACAAAACCTTCACAACCTAAGAAATTGTGTTGGACGACTGAAACTGATCATGCTTTTCATTCTGTTATTTCTAGCATTTGTGCATTTACTGTTTTGGTTGTACCATGTGATAATGATGCCTTTGCAGTGTTGTGTGATGCCTCCACTCGTGGTGTGGGAGGGGCTCTTTGTGTCTTTAGGGAAGATGTGTGGATGCCAGCAGCTTTTTGTAGCAGACAGCTCCAGCCTCGAGAGACTAGATACACTATCACTGAGTTGGAAGCCCTCGCAATGCTCACTTCCATTAAGAAATTTGCCTACTATCTGGTTGGACGACAGTTCAAGGTTCTGACGGATCATAAGGCCCTTGTCTCATTCTTCACCTCAAGTCAACTCAACAATCGCTTGTGGAGATGGCGCTTGCAGCTGGCTGACTATGACTTCTCCATTGAGTATGTCCAAGGCAAAGATCACTGTATTCCTGACTCGCTGTCACGACAAGGATGGCCTGATGAAGAAGACCACCATCAGTCATCTTAGAAGGGGGGATATGTGGTGAAATACCCTTCCCCACATGCTCACTACAGGAACACCTTCAGGAACATATTAGATTATTAACTATAATTAGCCTACCTTGCCATTCACTATTCATGCATCTCACATTTCACCCTATTCACTCCCATTGCTACTTCCCATGTACTCTAATGCACCACCCTTGTATGCTCTCATCACACACAATTCCTGGTTGGTTTTATATATATTGGCCAACCTAACTTGTAAAGTTCAGTTCGGATTGTATAAGCATTTTGACATCTTGTGAGATACCTACTCCTCTTTGCTTAGAATTAAAACTCTAGCTTGGTTCGAGGGTTGAAGGAACTCGGTTTGATCGCTGAGAATCCTGTTGCACATTCCGAACTCTGGTGGCGGCGCTATTGTATTTTCGTCTCTACGTGTCTCACCACAGTTTATTAGAGTGCATTTTAATTTTATAAAGAGCGAACTATGTGGCTATCCTGGGGACAATCAGCGGCGTCGAGTGACCTTCATTTTTATAATAGCTAATATTTACCAATTTACATTCTCCTTTTTTGCTGTGATCATAAAATCAATGTTATTAATCATTATAATAATAATAATATTACCGGTAATAATAATAAACAATAATTATAAAAAAAGAAGTTATTCATTACAACAGAATACATATTATATAACACACAAAGTGACAATAAAGATGTTGGATTTTATGTACTGGTCATCAGAGTTCACAGCTTCAGTGTCACAAGACTTCAGTCCATCAAGCTACATAAAAACCAAAAAAAAAAAAAAATATATATATATATAAATATTATATATATATAATATAATATTCAGGCCTAAAATCAACTTCCAATCTGAACTTATACACTTTGTGATACGTAACCTAATCCCACCACCTTCATCACGCCACAATCATGCATAATTCAATATCCATATCATGTGTTCAGTCTCACAGTAGACATTGATAGCATAACAACAACAAAAACAACAACATCTCTATTATTATTTCAATGACACAATACTACAATAATACAGTGTTATGATAAAATGTGACCGTCTACAGGAAAACCGGGCACAACGCGGCGAACGTAAATATCGAGAAAAGATCGATCGATTTCTTAAAAATGTATTGTTTCAAGCCAACGGAAGGGAACGGTTAAATCTATTATAGCGGGAACGCCTTAAGCTACGACGATAAAACTTGGAGAGCTCAATATCTGGACGCCGACAACTCTGTAAGTGCAAAAAAAAAATTTCAAAGGGTGCCGCATTGTGCCCGGTTTTCCTGTAGACGGTCACAAATACAGATTGAAAATTTTGAGGCCAGCTAATATTCAACAAGAGTATTGAAATACATTGCAAATACATACATAGTACTTGTAGCACGAGTCAGAGTGCAATATGGGAAAATATTTTAGAAGCATGCAAAATATTTTCATGAGCCGAAGAGAAAGTGAAATATTGTGTGAGAGTAAAATATCATTCCCATATTGTACAACGAGTGTGATAAGTGATTCATTGCTGCCTTGATATTTTTCTTAATCGGTTACAATACAATTCTAATTGATTTTACTTGCCACGTGCGTGCTTATTCGAGTATTCAATAACAAGCATACAATTTGGGAAAATACAGAACGCTGCGTGATGCAGAAATATTCAAGCAAAAAATATCATGGCTGCAATAGACATATATACAGTAGAACCTTTCTTATCCGGGCGCCTTAGGACCAGTGTGTGCCGGTAACTCTGAAAGTGCCCGTATCTCTGAGACAATGTATTTTCAATCTAGTTATGTCTGGAAAGGTCACTAGAATGTCAATCCACCCACTTATTTAATTGATTTTGTCCAGATTTAGGCACCTGGATAATAGAGGTGAGGAGAGAGGTTCTACCAGTACTCTATGTAAATATGCTATTACCGGAATTTTTTTTTTTAATATTCCAAATTAAATACAATTGTATACATTTTTCTGTAATTGCGGCTGCGTTAATACTTCAAACAGAACTGCCAGGTAAGTGATGACAACAAAAATATATATGTCCAACAAAATTCCTTTTAATTGTCTCATTGTGATCTGATGTTCCCTCAATTTGGTGAATCATTTTTCAGACAACAGTCATTACTATCACAAGCTCACTGATTAACAAACCGTAATAATATTAACTTAGGTTCTATCCACACGTTGGACGTGCATTAAATGGAATAAGCCTTAGCGATACAAAATAATAAGCACAAAGCTGGCAACACTCATACACTTATTCTATTGTTTCAGCGAGATCACCATAGGTGTGAACACTCAGTGGTAATTGTGCAACACCTGTCTAAAGTACCACAAATCTAATTAACAAACACAGTTAGGAAACTGGGCTATCATGTGATGAGGTATTAGCCAAGACAAGCAGGATTCACTAGTCAAATGGTACTGTCCACACATATTGTGCCAATTTTTTTTCCTACCGGATGACCAGCTCAGTTAGAGAAATAAAATCCAGCAATACTCTTAAAAGCCCTCACAACTGCTTACATCTTCAGGGTTCTATGTATGTAGTGGGAGGGGAAGCCACATATCCAGGACAAGGTGTAAAATAGAGCCAGGATATTAGTTATAAAAAAATATTGGTTTATAACTAATTTATAGCCCGCGGGCATAGTTACCGCTTGAAATTTCTATTTGCAGTAGTACGGCTGCTGAAATGGCAGGGAAAGAGTCAGTCTTTTATTCATTAAAAGTGCTGCTTCAACAAAACAGAAATGTAACCGTAATGCCCCCCACAACTATATCTTTAAATTAATCTAGCAAGTGTTAGCTTACACGATTCAAGTATAGCTGATAGCTAAATCTATTTTTTATGGTAAAAATAAGTCTAGATAGCCACCTATCCCTGCGTACAAAATAAGGTTAACACGTCGCGGTGTAGGTACTAAAGTAAACCCTGGCCAAGTTCCAATTGTTTTGTTATAAATGTTTAACTACTGAGTTGCAAACCTAGCTAGGAAACGCTTCTGTCGCAACTGCTACTAAACCTCAAACGTTCGTAACAAAACCAAAACATTTTGTATATAGCTCGCTACCTACGCTCCTTACTTACAGCTAATTCAATAAGAGTAAAGTTGTAGCTAATTGTTACACAAAGAATACATAACAAACTTGCTATTATTTCCACCACTTCTGTTTCCCCCCTATTTTTCAATGGTTTCTATGAACTATATCAGAAACCAGCTCATCAACAGGAAGCCACACCCATCATCTGCACCCACCACACAATGGCCGACAGGAAATGGACCCACAGGTGACGTCACAGAACCACACCCCGAACCACCACCCCCGCAGCCGAACACTACCATACCCCCCACCACCATGTTTCTAAAGAGTCAACCTCCACAAGGCACACAACAAGAAACAACACTAACCGATTAAGCGACAACCGGACAGAAGCACTGAACCAGGAGAAGCCACTCCCACACAACCACCCCCATCCCCCGAGATAGCTTCACAGTAGCAGGGAGCATGGACCACGATGAAGAGAGAGGCAGACACAACACCTGTAATGCAGCTACAGAGACCATCTACAACAACACGATAAAAACGATTGTGAAGGGTTGCGATCAATCAAACACATTGGGATAGATGAACTTCAGTAAGGTCCATCTAATCCTAACCAACCCAGTACTACAGACTGATGCACTGAAGGAAATGACACCCGCCCAACCCACCCAACTAACCTTACCCAATTACCCCACCTATCCAATCCCTACCAATCCTACCTACCACACCCACCACTACCTTACCCCCTACCCCCCACCCAATTCACCCCATGCCCCTTACATGTGCCTTCCGAGGAATCCACAGACCTTGTCCTACAGTCAGGTGACTGCAAACAACAGACCTACAAACACACAAACAAGAAATAATAACAATAGATACAATAGGAATAACAATTTTTCACTAAAGGGGAAATCTCATCCCCTACTAATAATATAGATAGCTAACATACGTAGTCAACTCAATTAGCATACACGTACATATAACAGATATTCAACTTTATCATTTGATCGACCATAAAGAAACCAGTGAAGGCATCATTAAATCTAAAGAAGTGTGCATGATTCGTGTGAAAGATCATCTACACAATAACATACACCTAAAGCTCTCCTGTGCCCCCTCCATTCACATGCAAGCAGATTATTTTTTTCATACCCATAGCCAGGGGGGTTCGGTTTAACCCTTTTCAGTGACCAGAAGTTAATAATTAGCCACAATATGTACCTCGTAGTCCAAAGGCCTAGCCACCACAAATGTATAAGACTAGCACCAATTATCCCAGGTACCACAAGGCATGCAATTGCAGCTAGCGTGCAGTGTTAATACGTGCGTGCACAGTGCTAGCACTAAGCACACAGGTAAGTCAAGCTATGTTACATTTAATATTTTAATTTAAATTCTTAGTTACATGGCCTATGAACCTGTAGGAGTTTGAGTATCAGTTCATCCTTCGTTGTTATTAGAAGCCCACTATGCGAGAAGTCTATTGCACTATCACAGTGGCAGAGAATCCAGGGAGCCAACCTGACAGGTGGCCGTCTTAGCACCTCCCCCCTCCCACTTTTCATATGCTGTCTCTGCCACTATCAGTTAAGTATTCATCATTCAGTATTCAATGAATTTAGCTATAGAGACTAAATTAGTGTCATCAATATAGATAGCTATCTACATCAAAATTTTTAATTATGTGTAAAAATGATTGAAGAAAACAAAACAGTGGATGTGGCTTTGGGTGCAAAATTAGAACCCCTAATTCGAAGTGCTGGCTATGGGTTATATGTGCCAAAAACATTAAAACTCACCTTTTATAACTTTCCTTCTAAAACATGCATGGCAGCTGAGCCCCCTCCCGTCATCGCGTCATAGAGTATACGTCCACAAGTTAGTAGAGACGTCTCGTCGCGTATTTTTTCCCGGCCCCACAATATCCAAAGCTAAAAACTGAGGAATTGAAGAGCATGCGTGCAGAGTGGGCGGAGTAAGTTTGTTTAAATTACTGCGCGCCGCTCCAGACTATTCGTAGCTAGCGAGCGTGGGGAGAAGTAGTGGGGGTTGTGATGGGGACATCCAACAAGTAAGTTGTGTTAGTGTGACTTCATAAAACATATTTTCCTATTGTATTGACTATCTGTAAGTTTGTTTAAATTACTGCGCGCCTCCAGACTATTCGTAGCTAGCGAGCTAGCGAGCCTGGGGAGAAGTAGTAGTGGGGATTGTGTACCTTTACATAGTTAGTGGGTAAAGGGGAGAACCATGTCCCTTTACCTATTACATGTTCCTTTACCTATTACTTTTTTACCTAATACTTTTGGTAGAACCAATACATAGTTAGTGGGTAAAGGGTAGAACCATGTCCCTTTACCTAATACTTTTTTACCTAATACTTTTTTACCTAATACTTTTGGTAGAACCATGTCCCTTTACCTTATACTTTGGTAGAACTTAGTCTGGTCAAATGCAATAGTATGACCTGTTCTGCTGACTCATCATACATTGGTGCGTGAAATGTTACCACAAAATGCGCACAATTCTGCAGCACACGTTTCATTTTTTTAGCTTGTTAATTAAAGTGTGGATGCAGAAAGTGCAATGAGGGAGAGCATGCAGTTATTTGGTGTCACTGAAAGAAAACATGAAAGAAGCTATATGTGGAAGTCACTCTGATCTAACAGCTTGAGTTGTTGCTCCAGCTCAGATATTTTGTGAAGCTTAATAACGTCACAGCTTCTTTTCTAGCTAATACCATATAATTTCTTCCTCCGCTTCTTCGCCTGAACAGTAGATAGATCACTCCTGCATATGCAGCAAGTCGCCATTGCTAGCCCGTCTGGATGCTGCAGCAGAGATCCGATTTTTACACGCATTTTATTAGGATAGCGCAGTTAGCTAATGGCCATTGCGGCTTTCCCTACTTAACATGGGGAACCAGAACAGGTCATACTATTGCATTTGACCAGACCCCTTTACCCGCTATGCGGTAGGTAAAGGGTCTGGCTATGCCAGACAGGTAGAACTATGTACATTTCTATTTAATACTTTGGTAGAACCATGTCCCTTTACCTAATTCCTTTTTATTTAATACTTTGGTAGAACCATGTCCCTTTACCTTAGTGGGAGTCAGCTGGTGAAAGAGTAAATTTGAAGAAACTAAAGCGTTTTTATCATGGTTATATGTATACTAACATCTCCCCAACTACTTGTTTTGTAAATCATATGTAAGCCCAATATTTCGTGTGGGTGGTTCTGTTTTGTTTTATTTTTCACTAGTGCACAACATTTCTATTGGGTAAAGGATATCAGTTAGTAGTTGGTAGTTGGTAGTAATCGGGTAAAGGGTTTGGCTGGCTAGATTTCTTGGCCCATTTCTTTGCTAATGGAGTTTGCCTTGTAATGAATAATAGTTGTGTACTTATACATCATGGTGATTGTAACTACAATAATTACTTAACACAGTATCAGTACAATTATTTCGAAAGGCCTGATCAGACAATCACATTACAATCAGTTAGCCTTGACACTTGGTACAAATTGACACTATAAAATGTTACGTAAATTTAGCTAGAAATGGAGGTATTGATTCTTATGTAATAATTTATAATCTGTTTTCATGCAGGTGTACTTGATAACCTAAAACAAGTCCCTGTAGAACTGTGGCAATCTGGAGTATTCACAGATGTGAGATGTTTGAGTAAGTGATTACCTAGGAGGTGGTCAGTTAAGTACTAAGTTGCATGAGCTATGCACATCTGAAGTTTTGTGTCTTTGTAGATTAACTTTGCCCTGCGTTTAGCTCCTCTTAAATTCACTTTATTCTAGTCTGAATACCTTGTCGTGTCATGCCCTTGGTCTTTCATTGTGTTCCTCCTTATGTACATGGCTTGAGTCATGCAAAGCCATTTCTAACATTTCTTTTTACGCATAAGGTAGATGTTGAGTCTTTAACATGACACTGTCCCACCCATATTTTTCCGACTGTGAAAACATTTGGGAAAATATGTGAATTTTAAAATAGGAAACCTATCTGATTGAGAACACTGACATTTAAATGATGTTGAAAATTTTTACCAGACAATACCTGTATGACAGAGATAGTGATGGGAAGGGGGCAGGAGGGAGTAGCCCTCTTATCAATTTAAGTGCATACTAAGGTGATATTCACTTTATTGCCAATGTTTGTCAAGGCAACATAACGATTAACTAGGACCTGTATATAGTTTGGTTTGGTAAATGGTCGTCATGCTAAAAAGTAATGCCTCTTTAGAATACTTTGGCAAACAGTGCAGGCTCTTTCATTGAAGTGAAGCCAGTGGGGAAAAACTAAACATCATAGTTCAGAAAGCTAAAATGTGGTATTTTAAGAATTTCAAGGATCCACTATACAGCATAGTCTGGCTTTGCTGACCCTTACCTCCTTTTAATATGGTGCGGGGGAGGAGGAAAGGGTCTGGGGACTTCAATGATCAGTCCAGAGCGCCAGATTCTGGCGCTAACCACCCATTAATAATATTCACCGCAACGCTTGTATACTTCGCCTCAAAGAGATTGATACCTTCAAACCAGAGCGAGGTCGTTTGATAAAAAGTAAGGCAATATTTTCACTACCATGCAATGCAAGCGCCTTCTGAGACTGACATAGCATATAAATTGCAAAGTGAGGGACCTCTCTTGGATAATAGACTGTAGGACTACCCAAGTGTCCATAATTAGGCTTAATTAGCGCATGCACAAAAATTCATTTTGAACTGGTCATTGGCACTAGAGTCCCCAGACCCTTTCCTCCAACCCCGCACAATATTAAAAGGAGATAAGGGTTAGCAATGTCAGGCTATATGCAACGGTCATTGAATGTCTTTAGGTAAAGGGTTTTCATATTAAAATATCTTTTTTATAACTAAAAAGTACTTATATATATGTAGGCCACATAGGAGTTGTATTAATATACAGAGGTCTCCACTAGTTTCACGATGGTACACAATGTTTCATAGAGCAGTCCGGTGTGTGGAGTACAACCTAGTCTACAAGTTATCGAGGAAATGTGTATACCATGGCATATCTGCCTTTACTTGGTAAAGGGTCTAAGTAGAATATTAGAATTAGTTGTGTGTGTGTGAGAAGTCGTAACCAACTAAAGTGAAAATAAACATAGAATGAGGATTTATTCAGTGATTGTGTAAATGCTTGGCTGTTCAACTTTGAGTATTTTTTTTTAATTATAACTAGAGTGAGTGTTTGAGAATGGAGTCAATTCAAACAAATACATTTGGTGATTTTTCAGCATATTATATGATCAGTCTGAAATTGAATATTTATAAATATTTAATGTTATTGTTATTTCCATTTAGGTGAGAGTGTGGAGATCTTCAGTGCACCAATTTCCTCAAAATGTCCAGAAATTTGAAGAAATGACTGAAGGTTATTTCTGTGAACAATACAAGCAAACTATAGTGAAGTCATGAACATGATTATCATTTATTTTACTCATATTCATTGTTTTTATTGAATGTACTGTTATAAAAGAAAGTATAACAAAGAAAAAATATGAGAACTGTAGGGGTGTACTAATAACACTGAAAAAGGTGCCCACTAAACATTACTAAGGGTGTACTAAAGCACCACTAAAGGTGTTCTGGATCACATGCTAGAGGTGCATGCATAACACTGTCTTGAGTGCCACACAAACGCCTACAGAGGTGTTTAAGGGTGTTTCATTACACCCTATTAGGGGGGTTAAGGGAGCACCATGTGAGGAGTTGTAGAGGAGGCGCCGTTCTAACACCCCATAAGGTGCCCATTAAGCACCCCATTTTTTACTGTGTGTGACCAGTGACTAGAGGTAGTGATGGGGTTCTCATGTGACCAGTTACTAGAGGTAGTGATGAGGTTCTCTTGTGACCAGTGACTAGAGGTAGTGATGAGGGTTCTCGTGTGACCATGACTAGAGGTATGATTGGGGTTGCTCATATGACCAGTCACTAGAGGTATGATGAGGTCTCATGTGGACCATGGACTGAGGAGTGGATGGGGTTCTCATTTGCCCCAGTGACTTAGTAGTGATATGTTTCTCATGTGGACGAGAGGTAGTGATGGAGTTTCCCGGTCTCGTGTGACCAGACTGAGGTAGTGATGATGTTCTCATGTTAGACAGAGGTAGTGATGGGGTTCTCGTGTGACCAGTGACTAGAGTAGTGATGATGTTCTCATTGACCTAGACTATAGGTAGTGATGAGTTCTCAATTGACTAGAGGTAGTGATAAGTTCTCGTGTGACCAGTGACTAAGTTAGTGATGAGGTTTCTCATGGACCAGACTAGAGTATTGATGAGGTTCTCATGTGACTAGTGACTAGAGGTAGTGATGAGGTTCTCATGTGACCAGTGACTAGAGGTAGTGATGTGGTTCTTATATGACCAGTGACTAGAGGTAGTGATAAGGTTCTCATGTGACCAGTGACTAGAGGTAGTGATGAGGTTCTCATGTGACCAGTGACTAGAGGTAGTGATGGGGTTCTCATGTGACCAGTGACTAGAGGGTAGTGATGGAGTTCTCGTGTGACCAGTAACTAGAGGTAGTGATGAGGTTCTCATGTGACTAGAAGTAGTGATGGGGTTCTCGTGTGACCAGTGAATAGAGGTAGTGATGAGGTTCTCATATGACAAGACTAGAGGTAGTGATGAGGTTCTCATGTGACCAGTGACTAGAGGTAGTGATGGGGTTCTCATGTGACCAGTGACTAGAGGTAGTGATGAGGTTCTCATATGACCAGACTAGAGGTAGTGATGAGGTTCTCATGTGACCAGTGACTAGAGGTAGTGATGGGGTTCTCATGTGACCATTTACTAGAGGTAGCGATGGGGTTCTCATATGACCAGTGACTAGAGGTAGTGATGGAGTTCTCGTGTGACCAGTAACTAGAGGTAGTGATGAGGTTCTCATGTGACTAGAGGTAGTGATGGGGTTCTCGTGTGACCAGTGAATAGAGGTAGTGATGAGGTTCTCATATGACCAGACTAGAGGTAGTGATGAGGTTCTCATGTGACCATTGACTAGAGGTAGTGATGGGGTTTTCATGTGACCAGTGACTAGAGGTAGTGATGGGGTTCTCATGTGACCAGTGACTAGAGGTAGTGATGGGGTTCTCATGTGACCACTGACTAGAGGTAGTGATGGGGTTCTCATATGACCAGTGACTAGAGGTAGTGATGGGGTTCTCATGTGACTAGTGACTAGAGGTAGTGATGGGGTTCTCATGTGCCAGTGACTAGAGGTAGTGATGAGGTTCTCATGTGACCAGTTACTAGAGGTAGTGATGGGGTTCTCATATGACCAGTGACTAGAGGTAGTGATGAGGTTCTCATGTGACTAGAGGTAGTGATGTGGTTCTCGTGTGACCAGTGACTAGAGGTAGTGATGAGGTTCTCATGTGACCAGACTAGAGGTAGTGATGAGGTTCTCATGTGACTAGAGGTAGTGATGAGGTTCTCGTGTGACCAGTGACTAGAGGTATTAATGAGGTTCTCATGTGACCAGACTAGAGGTAGTGATGAGGTTCTCAAGTGACCAGTGACTAGAGGTAGTGATGGGGTTCTCATGTGACCAGTGACTAGAGGTGGTGATGGGGTTCTCGTGTGACCAGTGACTAGAGGTAGTGATGAGGTTCTCATGTGCCAGTGACTAGAGGTAGTGATGAGGTTCTCATGTGACCAGTGACTAGAGGTAGTGATGAGGTTCTCATGTGACCAGTGACTAGAGGTAGTGATGGGGTTGTCGTGTGACCAGTGACTAGAGGTAGTGATGAGGTTCTCTTGTGACCAGTTACTAGAGGTAGTGATGAGGTTCTCGTGTGACCAGTGACTAGAGGTAGTGATGGGGTTCTCATATGACCAGTCACTAGAGGTAGTGATGAGGTTCTCATGTGACCAGTGACTAGAGGTAGTGATGGGGTTCTCATGTGCCAGTGACTATAGGTAGTGATGAGGTTCTCATGTGACTAGAGGTAGTGATGGAGTTCTCGTGTGACCAGACTAGAGGTAGTGATGAGGTTCTCATGTGACTAGAGGTAGTGATGGGGTTCTCGTGTGACCAGTGACTAGAGGTAGTGATGAGGTTCTCATGTGACCAGACTAGAGGTAGTGATGAGGTTCTCATGTGACTAGAGGTAGTGATGAGGTTCTCGTGTGACCAGTGACTAGAGGTAGTGATGAGGTTCTCATGTGACCAGTGACTAGAGGTAGTGATGGGGTTCTCATATTACCAGTGACTAGAGGTAGTAATGAGGTTCTCATATGACCAGTGACTAGAGGTAGTGATGGGGTTCTTATGTGACCCGTGACTAGAGTAGTGATGAGGTTCTTCATGTGACCAGACTAGAGGTAGTGATGAGGTTCTCATGTGACCAGTGACTAGAGGTAGTGATGGGGTTCTCATGTGACCAGTGACTAGAGGTGGTGATGGGGTTCTTGTGTGACCAGTGACTAGAGGTAGTGATGAGGTTCTCATGTGACCAGTTACTAGAGGTAGTGATGGGGTTCTCATATGACCAGTGACTAGAGGTAGTGATGGAGTTCTCGTGTGACCAGTAACTAGAGGTAGTGATGAGGTTCTCATGTGACTAGAGGTAGTGATGGGGTTCTCGTGTGACCAGTGAATAGAGGTAGTGATGAGGTTCTCATATGACCAGACTAGAGGTAGTGATGAGGTTCTCATGTGACCATTGACTAGAGGTAGTGATGGGGTTTTCATGTGACCAGTGACTAGAGGTAGTGATGGGGTTCTCATGTGACCAGTGACTAGAGGTAGTGATGGGGTTCTCATGTGACCACTGACTAGAGGTAGTGATGGGGTTCTCATATGACCAGTGA
>WLWD01004700.1_pt1 | contig 24215 bp, 15 predicted proteins | sample 6712731 | NCBI WGS metagenome assembly WLWD01 (sample SAMN12718690, study PRJNA576275) | sponge metagenome | isolation source: marine sponge | host: Mycale hentscheli | place: New Zealand: South Island, Marlborough, Capsize Point | collected 2014-11-01 | reverse complement strand
ATATAGATTGTGCAACCCTACGTCTGTAACTTTGATTTAGGTTGAGTCATTATCGTCGTTCCACACGATATATCGCTTGTCGGCATTGCTCCATTCATCGTCAATCTCGACGAGGATGGCACTGACAAGCCTGAGTAAAGATGCCTCATTCGGGAAGACCCGGACAATCCGGGTTCGCCGTTTAATTTCCTGCTGGATCGGACGCTCAATTCCATTCGTCGTTCTCATCTTTCGATGATGCGACTCCGGTAAATTGAACACCGTCAGTCCTTCAGGAACGTTATCGAGCAGCCATTGCGACAGCTTTGAGTAATCTGACTCGTAACGGGCCGCCAGTTGCTCCAACTGAGCGCGGGCAGATGCCTCGTCCGTCGCATTCCACACCGAACGCAGTTCACCACCAATCCGACTACGAACCTTTGCTGTCGGCGCATGATTGACCGCATTTTGTGCCAGGTGGAACTGACAACGCTGCCACGGTACACCCGGAAACACAGCACGTCTCGCTGCTTTGAGGCCCGCGTGGTCATCACTGGCAATGTAGATGATGCCGTGCATCCCCCGTTTTACCAGAGACTGTAAAAACTCCCGCCAGTTGATCTCCGCTTCACTGGTCGCGATCTGCACGCCCAGTACACTGCGTCTGCCATCCGGCAATATCCCCACCGCACTGAGCACCGCCGCATCCACCACCTCATGATCCATCCTGACCCGTTCGTAACGCGCATCCAGTACCAGATAACGTATCTCGCCAAGACCACGATCCCGCCATACTGACAAGGCATCGTCCAGCAAAGCCGTTGCACGGGACACCTGAGTCGAAGATATTTTCTCAATACCGAACAGATCCAGTACCTTCTCCACACGGCGCGTACTGACACCACTAACGTACATCTGAGCCACACACAGCATCAACGCGCGCTCACTGCGTCGTCCCTGTTCCAGACTGTGCGGGTAAAACCCGGACTCACCGTGATTACGCGTCTTGGGTATCGACAGATTTAGCGTCCCAAGGGTCGTGTCCACCTGTTTGGGTTTGAATCCATTGGCATGGCCACGGCGATTATCACTGCGTTCATGGGGCACCGCACCCAGAAACTGGGATCGTTCGATCTGCATGGCCTGATTCATCATCGCGGTAATGACATCACGAAAAGCCTGGGGGCCATGTTGAATCAATTGTTCCATCACTACTTCATATAGGTTACTGTAATCCGGTTGGGTCATTGGGTTGCCTCCACATTTGCGTAAGTCACAAACATGGAACGACTTGATGGCTCAACATTCAACACCTAATCCAGAAAAACCGGCTTTGGCTTCGTTCGCTACGCTCACTTCGCCTAAGCCAAACGAACATCGCTAAAGAAATAAATTACAGACCTCAGGGTACACTACCATAATATAGATACCAGCACTAATGATCAACGCAATGCCAGCGAACATAACAAGAGTTGGAAACTCATCCCAGATAAGGTATCCGTAGATTACTGAAACCAAGATACCTGTAAACGAAAAAGGGGCGATGAAAGACAATTCCCCCTGACGCAACGCCAATATTTGGCAGAGAAACCCAAACCCAAGTAATAACGCACTCAACCCTAACCAACCTATTTCTATCAGCTCAACAGGCCGCCAGTCAAAAATAGCCATAACCCCACCAACCAATGTAACCAAGATCAGAGATGCATAAGTCACATGTAGTGAATGAAGATTCACATCTATTCGCTTTGTTGTGATATCTCGCAAACAAACGAATATTGCAGCAAGCAACGGTAAAAACATGGCGTTAGAAAATTCACCGGAAAAAGGATTTGTCACCAAAACAACACCCAAAAAGCCCACTAAAACTGAGATCCACCGAATAAAGGATACTCGCTCTTTAAGCATCACCGCTGCGGCAATAGTTAGAAATATTGGCGCAGTCCATGCCAGTGTTGATACCGTTGCAATTGGCAACACGGACAATCCAGAAATAAAACACACTGTCGCTGCACATTCAAAACCAGCTCTCAAACCATTCCAACCCGTGATATATACACGAGGGTTGAGCGATTTTCCTGATGCTTTAATTAGAACAGCAAAAATCAACATCGCTAAAGACCCACGAATAAATAGCAACTGCCCAACACCCAGGTCCTCGCTCCTTAACTTCATAATCGCATCGTTGGACGAAATTAGCACCATTCCCAAAACAACCAAAAATGCAGCTCTTACGTTATTATTCATCAAAAAAGCTTAATGTTATCAGGGATAAATGGAAAGCTCTCTAATCCACATGAGGATAGGTAAGCAATAACAGTTTGCAGGGGATAGAGAAGTAACCTCTGAACAAATCGCCCGACATCGGGGATTTTAAAAAAGCATGGTGCGTTCTGAGGTACCGAGATCAAACAAGATTACATTTCACAAGTAGCAGCAAACCCGGCACTAAAAAGAGCCATCAATACAGCTATATTCTTCGGCCCCTGTCGGAAACACCCCATTACCCCCCACACCAGATTGACAGATCTCGGCTAGGCTCGCGCCGGTTAAATCAGCCAAGTCCCGAGGAGATAGCTCTAACTCTAACCCTCTTCGCCCCGCACTGACGAAGATCGTTGAGTAAGACATGGCTGAAAGATGCAGCACGGTTACTAGCGGTTTTTTCTGCCCCAATGGACTGACATGTAGAAGTTTAGACCAAATCTGACACCCCCTAATACATAACCGGTGGACTTTTCAACTTCTAATGGTTGAGCCATGGACACTTTCTTTACGCCAATGGACTTCGCCAATAACTTGGTACTCAGCATTTCGCCCACGGGAACGATGGCCACGACGAGCCCACTGTTATCAAACCCGCCATTCTCAATCTGGAGTACCAGTGTTTTAAAAACCTGATTCTTGTCCTGCCCAAGTTTCTGAACTGCGTCTAATCCATATGAATCAGCATCCGAGTCATGCGCATATTGGTGGACTTGGTACTCCAATTGCTTTCGCTCAACAAGATTGATTGCGGGAGTCATAGTGAATGAGTCTTAATATTTATTTCTAGGGTGATTCAACCACAGGAAAAAGAACAATGTCCCCAAACAAGCTTAGACCAAAGATGCTTTCAATTCCCGCCTTCGAGCATGCAATACGGGTTCAGTGTAACCATTCGCTACTGCCCTCCCCTGAAAGACTAAATCAAGTGCTGCTTGATAAGCAATACTATTTTCCAGATCATCTCCCATTCTTCGATAATTCGGATCTCTGGAATTTTGTCTATCTACCACACCAGCCATCTTCTTAAACACTAGCCTCACCTGCTCTTTTGAACAAATACCATGACGTAACCAATTGGCAATATGCTGACTGGAGATTCTTAATGTCGCACGATCTTCCATGAGCTCAAGATCCGTGATATCCGGCACCTTCGAACAACCAATACCTTGGTCGATCCAACGAACCACGTACCCTAAGATACTTTGTGCATTGTTCTCGAGCTCTTTGAGTAGATCACCGTCGCTAATAGTGCGATTGTTAAGCAGAGGAATAGAAAGAATGTCATCCAAATCGGCTCTAAGACAGGTCTTGAGCGCTTCCTGACGACTAAAAACATCCACATAATGATAATGCAGCGCATGCAGCGTAGCTGCAATAGGTGAAGGAACCCATGCGGTGTTAGCGCCGGCCCTGGGATGTGCAATCTTCTGTTCCATCATAGCTGCCATATTGTCAGGAGCGGCCCACATCCCTTTGCCTATTTGGCCGTGTCCTGGCATTCCAAGACCTAACCCAATATCCACATTCCAGTCTTCATAAGCCAGCAACCATGAGCTAGTTTTCATGTCATTCTTCGGGGCCACAGCCCCCGCTTCCATAGAAGTGTGTATTTCATCTCCCGTTCGATCCAAGAACCCGGTATTGATAAACACCACTCGCTCTTGTGCGACCCGAATGCATTCCTTTAGATTAACTGTGGTGCGTCTTTCTTCATCCATGATGCCAATTTTCAGGGTATTTCTTTTCAGGCCAAGAGCGACTTCCACACTTTCAAACAACTCAACCGACGCCGCTACTTCCTCCGGGCCATGCATTTTGGGTTTAACAATATAGACACTTTCTTTTCGGCTGTTACTGTATTTTCCGTTCCCTTGTAGATCGTGAATCGCTGCCAATACGGTCACCATGGCATCAAGGAATGTTTCCGGAATTTCCTCTCCATTGTGGGTCACCGCATCAGTATACATGTGCATTCCCACATTTCTCACAAACATCAAACTGCGCCCATGAAGCGTAATATCTTTTCCGTCAGGGCTGGTATAAGTCAAATCCGGGTTCAGCGCTCGATCCACCATCTTGCCGCCTTTTTTCACCTCAGCAGTCAAATCACCTTTCATCAAGCCAGCCCAGTTACGGTAGACACGAACCTTATCTTCAGCATCTACCGCCGCGACAGAATCCTCGCAATCCATAATAGTAGTAATCGCCGATTCAATCTGAATATCATATATGTTCGCCAAGTCTCCCTGCCCAATAAAAAACCCTTCCCCGATCAGAATTTGAATGTGCAAATTATTGTGTTTAAGCAACAAATGCGTGGGAGAGACCGGATCGCCTCGATAGCCCACAAAACACTCTCGCCAGCCGAGCTCCGTCTCACTTCCATCCCCCATCACAACAATAAGCTTTCCAGACTTAACCTTGTATTTAACCGCATAGGCGTGGCTTCCTACCGCCAGCGGCACCGCAGCATCAAGGAATTCACGGGCATATTTAATCACCTGAACACCGCGAACAGAATTGTATCGAGCTGTTTTCTTACACCCTTGAACTTCGAGAATCAAATCGGTGCCGTATAATGCATCGTAGAGACTGTTCCAACGAGCATTCGCAGCATTCAGCGCATAACGCGCATTATCAACAGGGACAACCAGTTGCGGACCCGCTATTTCGGCAATTTCTGCATCAACATTTTCAGTTGTGATTTGAAACGCCTCACCTTCAGGTAACAGATAGCCAATTTCTCTAAGAAACTGTTTATATTTTTTAAAGTCAGTCGAACCCTGATTATCCCGATGCCATTGGTCAACTTGTGTTTGAATATCGTTACGCTTCATCAACAGCGCCGAGTTTTTGGGTCCCAAGGTAGAAATAATGCCTTCCAGTGACCGCCAGAAATTCTCCACTCCAACACTTGTTCCCGGTTCAATTTCCCGCTCAACCAACTCATACAACGCCTTATCTATACTCAGGTTACCTACATCTATTCTGTTTATCATGCTTAACGCTTTCATAAAGTCTGAAGGAAGATTTTTGGTCACAAATGATAAATTTTAATAACCAAAATCATAAAAAAGCATTATATCAACAAGGCAGAATCCTCCCCAAAACAATTATTTCCACATTATGAAATGATGCGATATCCACTCAGTGAGGAGTCAGTGAGCTAACCATTTCGTCGCTTGTTCCAAGCCTTTGAGAGTGAGCGGAAACATTTTGTCTTCAAGGTATTCACGCACAATACCAATCGACTGCGTGTAGTCCCAATATCGCTGCTCCACCGGATTGAGCCAGGCCACGTGATCATAAGCTTCCATCACCCGCCCCATCCATACTTCACCGGACTCCGCGTTATTATGTTCCACACTGCCCCCAGGATAAGCCAGCTCCCATGGTGACATGGACGCATCTCCCACAAAAATTACCTTATAGTCACGACCGTATTTGTTAAAGATATCCTGGATAGGAAAGCGCTCATTATGACGTCGGTGATTATCTTTCCATACGGACTCATAAATGAAATTATGAAAATAGAAATACTCCAAATGTTTAAACTCCAGTCTCGCCGCAGAGAAGAGTTGTTCACATATCTCGACATGAGAATTCATTGAACCACCCACATCGAAAAATATCAGAACCTTCACTGCATTGCGCTTTTCAGGCACCATTTTGATATCCAACAACCCAGCATTGCGAGCAGTACTATGGATCGTGTCCTCAAGATCCAGCTGGTCCGCGGCCCCTTCCCGAGCAAACTTACGCAGACGCCTAAGTGCCAATTTCACATTTCTTCTACCTAACTCTGTGGAATCATCCAGATTTCGAAACTCCCTTTTCTCCCAGACTTTCACCGCCCGGTTATGTTGCCCTTCACCACCCACTCGAATACCCGATGGATGAAAACCACCGTGCCCAAACGGGGAGGTGCCTCCGGTGCCAATCCATTTACTCCCACCAGCATGTCGTTTTTTCTGTTCCTCCAAACGCTTCTTGAACTGCTCGATGAGTTCATCCAACCCACCCAAACTGTCCATTTTAGCCTTGTCTTCTTCACTGAGCTGTTTGATAAACTCACTTCTCAGCCAGTCATCCGGGATCAATGCTTCAATCAACCCCTCGATAGAATCAAGCCCCGACATAAAAGCAGCAATAGCTTTATCGAATTTGTCGAAATGTTTTTCATCTTTTACAAGCACCGTACGGGCAAGATAGTAAAACTCTTCCTGATCCGCGAAGGTAACACCCGCTCTGATCGCAGCTAATAAGTCTAGATGCTCTCGGATAGTGACCGGCACACCAAATGACTTCAAACAATAAAAAAAGTTCGTCAGCATGACTTAAATCGTCGAGGGCTATTTTTTGGTTTCTCTACGATGCATAAACGCTAATCTTTCCAAGAGATGCACATCCTGCTCGTTCTTTAACAGCGCACCATATAATGGTGGAATCGCTTTACGCTGATCCCGATCCTTCAGAATATCGTCGGGAATGTCGTCTGAAAGTAACAGCTTCAACCAATCGATTAACTCACTGGTTGACGGGCGTTTTTTAAGACCAGGTATATCCCTGATTTCAAAAAAGATCTCCAAAGCGTCGTTTACCAACTCTGCCGTAATGTCGGTATAGTGGACCGCAATAATGTCCCGCATGGTTTGGCGATCTGGAAAGTTAATGAAATGAAAAAAGCACCGTCTAAGAAAAGCATCCGGCAGTTCTTTTTCATTGTTACTAGTAATCACAATCATCGGACGGTGTTTGGCTTTGATAGTTTTTCCTGTTTCATAAATAAAAAACTCCATTTTATCCAGCTCCTGCAATAGATCATTCGGAAACTCAATATCAGCTTTGTCTATTTCATCTATCAGTAGCACAACCTGTTGATCCGCATCAAACGCCTCCCAAAGCTTTCCTTTATTGATGTAATTTGCGATATCGTTCACCTTCTCGCCCCCCAATTGGGAATCCCGGAGGCGTGACACCGCGTCATACTCATACAAACCTTGGTGAGCTTTGGTGGTGGATTTAATATGCCACTGTATCAACGTCATACCCAAACTTCTGGCGATCTCCTCCGCCAGCATAGTTTTGCCGGTGCCAGGCTCGCCCTTAATGAGCAATGGGCGTTGCAGTGTCTGTGCAGCATTCACGGCGAGCTTTAGCTCTTCCGTGGCAATGTATTTATCTGTGCTCTGAAATTTCATGGGTGCTCATTATGAAATAGGTAATATCGTTTGCTCGAACGCTAATCTAAGTGGTGACCTAAGTGCGAATATAAATCTGTACGAATAGGTGGGGCGCTGCCACCCTCTTCCTACCCCTCACTCCAGTCTCTCAAACCGTCGTGAGCGTATTGTATGGATTGGTTGTCTCAATTCCACTGATTCGACAATGACACTATGCTCCGATATCTCAAGCTCACAAAAGCTCAGACCCGCCAGTAAATTAGTTATCAAACGGTTTCATTAACACCACCAAACAGTTCCCATAGAGCGGGAAGAAACCTGGCCAGCTCTAGGCTCATTAATGCAAAACTCGCATCAAACTCTGCCGCAGCATCCGCAGCACCGTCCTCACTGGCCTGCTCAATCAATGTATCACTGAATTGTAACCGTTTGATTTCTAGATTGTCGCTTAACAAAAATGATAACGACTCCCCCCAGTTCATCGATAGCTTCACCACGATCTTACCGGCCTTAATATGAGCAATAATTTCCTGCGAGCCTAAGTCCTGATGCCGGCATTTCACGACAGCGGCGGTCTCTTCCATTGATCTCAACTCACATTCATCACCAATTTCGATGTGTGAAGGCACTGGCGTATTCCCCCCCAGCCAGCCGGTAAACACATCACTGACTGACTGAGTCATCTCAACAGGCCGCACCGCTAAAGAACCCAATGTTTCCCGAAGTAAACTCACCCATTCTTCAGCTTTCGCCCAACTGGTCGAGTCGATGATTAAGAGTCTCTGTTCAGGAAGAATCATCCCAGCCATTAAACTTGATCGAGTGAATGCCTTTGGCATCAATTCGAATGTCATTTCATCACGCATGTCGATACGTTCCTTCCTAGTTACCCGGCGCTCCTGTTCAGCCTCGATCAATTCTACTTTTTCCATCACCGCTTCCTTCACCACACTGGCAGGCAGGAGTCGCTCCTCACGTCGGGCTGTAAGTAGGATTGCGCCACTCCCCCAATGAGAGTATTGATCGCTCTGGCGACCCATGGGCGGAGTCCAGCCCAAGCTAAACGGTTCCTGAGACCCACAAGCTTGGAATCCTCGATCCACCAACTTCGATTCCAACATTTCCTGAGTATATTCAGGCGTTTCTTCGAAATAAAAAGCAACCAAGTTTCTGAACCACATAATTGAAATCCGTGTGAAAAGTTGCGCAGTATAACTGATCTCCAACATTCTGAAAGCATCCATACGATCACGTAAAACACAATCCTCGAAGATCACTATAGTGGAGGACTTATAACTTATTGGGGTCATATATGACCCCATTTTTGCTTTCGTTATGCGAACCCCAAAATCCCGAGTATTAGCCCGACAACACCCAGCACGAAACCAATAATTCCAAGCTGCATCGGAACCCTGTAAGCTGGACTCGGGTGCCTCCAATGCGCCATAATTTTCTCTTTCCAACTTGCTGCTGCTAGGGAAAGGTCGCATTGGTAAAATCCGTTCTCGTCGCGATGATTTGCAGAAGCAATATCTAGTTCTAAACGGGAGTCGTAGTCAATTTCCATGGCTTTATGGGTAAACCCCGGCGATAGCTTTCCACCCAGCGCCATGCGGTAAATGCAACCATTCTTGCTAGAGATTTTTACCCAAGCGTTTCTTCCTCCAAGCTCTCTCAATTTTGCTGGATGCACCCTCACGACAGAAAAAGCAGTATAGTCGTACTCGGAGGAAAAACCTCGATACTTGTCTATATTAGTCATATACCGTCCGGAAAATTACAGAAAATCATTAGCAGAACATAATTATCATTTAGTTAGCCCTATTTCAACACCTATAGAAACTTATAGAGGATTGTGCAACCCTACGTCTGTAACTTCGGTTTAGTTTGAGTCATTATTGTCGTTCCACACGATATATCGCTTGTCGGCATTGCTCCATTCATCGTCAATCTCAACGAGAATGGCACTGACAAGCCTGAGTAAAGATGCGTCGTTCGGGAAGACCCGGACAATCCGGGTTCGCCGTTTAATTTCCTGCTGGATCGGACGCTCAATTCCATTCGTCGTTCTCATCTTTCGATGATGCGATTCCGGTAAATTGAACACGGTCAATCCTTCAGGAACGTTATCGAGCAGCCATTGCGATAGCTTCGAGCAGTCTGACTCGTAACGGGCCGCCAGTTGCTCCAACTGAGCGCGGGCAGATGCCTCGTCCGTCGCATTCCAGACCGAACGCAATTCGCCACCAATCCGGCTACGAACCTTTGCCGTTGGGGCATGATTAATCGCGTTCTGTGCCAGATGAAACTGACAGCGTTGCCACGGTACACCCGGAAACACGGCACGCCTTGCCGCCTTCAAACCCGCGTGATCATCACTGGCAATGTAAGTGATGCCATGCATGCCTCGTTTCACCAACGACTGTAAAAACTCCCGCCAGTTGATCTCGGCTTCACTGGTGGCAATCTGCACACCCAGTACGCTTCGTCGACCATCCGGTAGTATTCCCACCGCACTGAGCACCGCGGCATCCACCACCTCATGATCCATCCTGACCCGTTCGTAACGCGCATCCAGTACCAGATAACGTATCTCGCCAAGACCACGATCCCGCCATACTGACAAGGCATCGTCCAGCAAAGCCGTTGCACGGGACACCTGAGTCGAAGATATTTTCTCAATACCGAACAGATCCAGTACCTTCTCCACACGGCGCGTACTGACACCACTAACGTACATCTGAGCCACACACAGCATCAACGCGCGCTCACTGCGTCGTCCCTGTTCCAGACTGTGCGGGTAAAACCCGGACTCACCGTGATTACGCGTGGTAGTGTACCCTGAGGTCTGTAATTTATTTCTTTAGCGATGTTCGTTTGGCTTAGGCGAAGTGAGCGTAGCGAACGAAGCCAAAGCCGGTTTTTCTGGATTAGGTGTTGAATGTTGAGCCATCAAGTCGTTCCATGTTTGTGACTTAAGCAAATGTGGAGGCAACCCAATGACCCAACCTGATTACCCTAACCTATATGAAGTAGTGATGGAACAATTGATTCAACATGGCCCGCAGGCATTTCGTGATGTCATTACCGCGATGATGAATCAGGCCATGCAGATCGAACGATCCCAGTTTCTGGGTGCGGTGCCCCATGAACGCAGTGATAATCGCCGTGGCCATGCCAATGGATTCAAACCCAAACAGGTGGACACGACCCTTGGGACGCTAAATCTGTCGATACCCAAGACGCGTAATCACGGTGAGTCCGGGTTTTACCCGCACAGTCTGGAACAGGGACGACGCAGTGAGCGCGCGTTGATGCTGTGTGTGGCTCAGATGTACGTTAGTGGTGTCAGTACGCGCCGTGTGGAGAAGGTACTGGATCTGTTCGGTATTGAGAAAATATCTTCGACTCAGGTGTCTCGTGCGACGGCTTTGCTGGACGATGCCTTGTCAGTATGGCGGGATCGTGGTCTTGGCGAGATACGTTATCTGGTACTGGATGCGCGTTACGAACGGGTCAGGATGGATCATGAGGTGGTGGATGCCGCGGTGCTCAGTGCGGTGGGAATACTACCGGATGGTCGACGAAGCGTACTGGGTGTGCAGATTGCCACCAGTGAAGCCGAGATCAACTGGCGGGAGTTTTTACAGTCGTTGGTGAAACGAGGCATGCATGGCATCACTTACATTGCCAGTGATGATCACGCGGGTTTGAAGGCGGCAAGGCGTGCCGTGTTTCCGGGTGTACCGTGGCAACGCTGTCAGTTTCATCTGGCACAGAACGCGATTAATCATGCCCCAACGGCAAAGGTTCGTAGCCGGATTGGTGGCGAATTGCGTTCGGTGTGGAATGCGACGGACGAGGCATCTGCCCGCGCTCAGTTGGAGCAACTGGCGGCCCGTTACGAGTCAGATTACTCAAAGCTGTCGCAATGGCTGCTCGATAACGTTCCTGAAGGACTGACGGTGTTCAATTTACCGGAGTCGCATCATCGAAAGATGAGAACGACGAATGGAATTGAGCGTCCGATCCAGCAGGAGATTAAACGGCGAACCCGGATTGTCCGGGTCTTCCCGAATGAGGCATCTTTACTCAGGCTTGTCAGTGCCATCCTCGTCGAGATTGACGATGAATGGAGCAATGCCGACAAGCGATATATCGTGTGGAACGACGATAATGACTTGTAGAAGTTTAGACCAAATCTGACACCGTATTAAATCAATCCGAGCGAAGCGAGGGTTGATTTAATGAGAGTTACCCGTTTTGATGTAGTTACCAAACAATATCAAAACACAACGAGGTAACTCTCAATGATCCATACTAACGAAAAAGTCATCAAGCATAAAGTCGGTTTACTGAATCTGGCTGAAGAGCTCGGAAACGTTTCTAAAGCCTGCAAGGTGATGGGATTGTCGCGCGATACATTCTACCGATACAAAGCGGCGGCGGATGAAGGAGGAGTCGAAGCGCTTCTTGATCGCAACCGTCGCAGCCCGAACATCAAGAACCGAGTCGATCCTGCTGTCGAGTCCATCGTGCTTGATTACGCACTGGAAGAACCTGCCCATGGCCAAAGCCGAACCAGTAATGAACTGCGTAAACGAGGTACCTTCGTTTCACCCAGCGGAGTTCGCAGTATCTGGCTGCGACATGGTTTAGCGTGCTTTAAAGACCGGTTAAAAGCGTTGTCTAATAAAGTGGCTGAGCAGGGATTGATTTTGACTGAATCCCAGGTCGCGGCCATGGAACGTAAGAAAGAGGACGATGTGGCCTGTGGTGAGATAGATACCGCCCATCCCGGCTATCTGGGGTCACAGGACACCTATTACGTCGGTACCTTCAAGGGGATCGGCAGAGTGTATCAACAGACCTTCGTGGACACGTATTCCAAAGTGGCTCATGCGAAGCTCTACACGACCAAAACACCGATCACCGCAGCGGATATGCTCAATGATCAGGTGCTCCCGTTCTACGAAGAGCACAGCCTTCCCATGCTGCGCATTCTTACTGACAGGGGAACCGAGTATTGTGGTCGAGCCGATCAGCATGATTATCAGCTTTACATGGCACTGAATAACATTGAGCACACGAAAACCAAGGTGAAATCACCGCAGACAAATGGGATATGTGAACGATTCCACAAGACCATTCTTAACGAGTTTTATCAGATAACCCTACGCAAGAAAATCTATGATTCAGTTGACGAATTACAGATTGATCTTGACGAGTGGCTTATCAAGTACAATACTCAACGAACTCATCAGGGTAAAATGTGCCTTGGGAGAACGCCGATGGAAACACTCATCGACGGTAAAGCGATCTGGAAAGAAAAGTTTGTAAACTAAACTCTATCTGACAGACAGCTACTGATAAACGGGTAACTGTCAGCTCAAGTCTGAACTTCTACACCTAATGCTACCTTATTCATAACTAATCCTAAGAGAAACTGTTGAGTATGCTTGCTTCGTTTTTGAATTTTGGGAGATTGCTACGCTTAGCGATACCCGTTTTTGTCATTTTCGCTGATGCATATGCAGAGTCGTCCATTGGACAAGTGTCTTTTTCAACCGGCAATGTGATGATAAAGATGAATGGGACTTCGCGTAGTGCGCCGGTTGGAGAGTTGATCTATGAAGAGGATTCTGTCCTAACTGGCTCAGATGGGCATGTTGTCCTGAATATGTTTGATGAGGGTAAGCTGACACTGCGCCCCAATTCCATAGTGGTCATCGAGGAATATAGCAAGAAAGACAGTGACGAGTCGATTATATTGACACTTCTGAGAGGAGGACTTAAGGCGATTACAGGCCAGATAGCCAAGAGAGTACCAGAATCATTTTTGCTAAAAACCCCCGCTGGCAGCATTGGCGTTCGAGGAACCGAATTTATTTCCAGATTCTGCGGGGACGACTGCCGGGAAGAGGAGTTACAGTATGAAGTTACTGAAAAAGGGAGTCAGGTGGATCAGAAATCTGCTGTTGATATCGAGAAACTTTTTCCTGATGGCGTTTATGCGTTGGTCACCCAGGGCGTGATTTCCATGACACGTTGCCCTCATGCCACAGAAGATTGTGAATCAATTGATATTAGTTTGAGCCAGTCGGGTTATGTGGGGGTTGCTGGTGTTAGCAGGCTAAAAAGGGTTCCTCGGTTTTTGATGTATGATTTTCGACCGAATGGTGATGGAGCTGATTTTAGTGGATCACTGAGGTCGAGAGACAATCCAACGACTAAGAGCGATGAGAACAACGAAAGTGCGGTAGCAAGTACTAGCAGTGCTGTATCGAGTCGTGGAACTGCTGCTAATGTTGGAAGCAACGACAGCAACGACAGCAACGACGGGAATAACGGGAATAACGGGAATAACGGGAATAACGGAAACGGCGGTAACGGAAACGGCGGTAACGGAAACGGCGGTAACGGAAACGGTGGTAACGGAAACGGTGGTAACGGAAATGGCGGTAATGGAGACGGCGGCAACGGAAACGGTGGTAACGGAAATGGCGGTAATGGAGACGGCGGTAATGGAGACGGCGGTAACGGAAACGGCGGTAACGGTAATGGCGGTAACGGAAATGGCGGTAACGGAGATGGCGGTAATGGAGACGGCGGTAACGGAAATGGCGGTAATGGAAACGGCGGTAACGGAAATGGCGGTAACGGAGATGGGGGTAATGGAGACGGCGGTAATGGAGACGGCGGTAATGGAGACGGCGGTAACGGAAACGGCGGCAACGGAAACGGCGGCAACGGAAACGGCGGCAACGGAAACGATGGTAACGGAAACGATGGTAACGGAGATGGGGGTAATGGAAACGGCGGTGACGGAAACGGCGGTAACGGAGATGGGGGTAATGGAAACGGTGGTAACGGAAACGGCGGTAACGGAGATGGGGGTAATGGAAACGGCGGTAACGGAAACGGCGATAACGGCAATGACAACGGTGGTGATAGGTCGTGATTAACAAGAGAATGGAATGATTAGCGTGAGAATGCCTGACTGGATTTCTATTTTCTTTAAAAACCACTGCGACGAGATGAAGACACCGAAGGCTGAGCAAAGTTTTTGGACGCCTGGAAGTCGAAGGTGATTATTGTGTTGCTAACAGGTTATGATCTGTCGCCATTTTCTGTATAATCGTACTGATTTTGCTACTATCGTGAGGTGGTTGGATAGCATTTTTCGTGTGAAGCGACTACCTATGATCGGGAATGTTCGGGGTTTTGCTTGATTTTGCGAAGTTAACGACTCTGAAGCGTAGTTTGTCTTTGGATTTGTCAATGAATGGGTTTGTTTAACTGACTCTGCTTTTGTTTTTTTTTCGGTTCAGACTTCCATTTATCGTTATAGTTGTTCGATTATCATTGTAAATAGCAGTATTTGGGTTTAGAGTCGAGGAGGAAGCCAATTAGGGTTTCTCTGGTAAGAAATATAAATATAGTGGATATTTCCTCTTTAGCAGTGATTAGGTAGTTCGATCTTTTTCATTTGACCTCCGTGTCTGTTTTTTTTTCAAATATGCGTATTCCCCCTCGTGATTGATGTTTTTTCAGCGTCTTTTTGATAGTGGTTTTTGTTATATATTTTCAATAGTGATAAGAGGTAAGTATGGTCAAGTCGATCGAGTATTCATCGCACCCGACTAGTGGGTTATCTGATTGGCAGAATCTTGCCGAAAAGGAACTAAGAGGAAAGACCATTAGCGATTTGAACTGGCAAACCCCAGAAGGGATTGCGATTAAGCCTTTGTATACGGCAGCGGATTTAGAGCAACTGGGATGTATTGACACAATGCCCGGCACGGAGCCTTTTACTCGTGGCCCTAAAGCAACGATGTATGCTGGTCGCCCATGGACAATTCGCCAGTATGCTGGTTTCTCTACTGCTGAAGAGTCTAATGCCTTTTATAGAAAAAACCTTGCTGGAGGACAAGCAGGGCTATCGGTGGCTTTTGATCTAGCTACTCACCGTGGATATGACTCTGACCATCCTCGAGTGGAAGGAGATGTTGGAAAGGCCGGGGTAGCGATTGATACTGTTGAGGATATGAAAATCCTATTCGATCAGATTCCGCTGGACAAGATGTCTGTTTCGATGACAATGAATGGCGCGGTTCTTCCCATTATGGCGATGTACATTGTGGCTGCTCAAGAACAGGGGGTGGATCAATCAGCATTGTCTGGCACCTTGCAGAACGACATTCTTAAAGAGTTTATGGTGAGAAATACCTATATTTATCCTCCCAAACCCTCAATGAGAATTGTCTCGGATATTATCGGATATACCGCTTCGCATATGCCTAGATTTAATCCAATCTCTATTTCTGGTTACCATATGCAGGAGGCGGGTGCGACCATTGTTCAAGAACTAGCGTACACCATGGCTGATGGCATTGAGTACGTCAGAACTGCGATTAATGGTGGCATGAATGTGGATCACTTTGCACCTAGGTTATCGTTTTTCTTTGCCATTGGCATGAATTTTTTTATGGAAATCGCAAAACTTAGAGCCGCCAGAACCCTTTGGGCGAAGCTCATGGATAAGCATTTCTCGCCTAAGAACCCGAAGTCCAAAATGCTTAGAACGCATTGCCAGACATCGGGTGTCAGCCTGACTAGTCTCGATCCGTATAACAATATTATGCGTACCACTGTCGAGGCGATGGCAGCGGTCTTGGGAGGCACTCAGTCACTGCACACTAATTCTTTTGACGAAGCGTTGGCGTTGCCTACGGACAACTCGGCTCGAATCGCCAGAAACACCCAGCTTGTCCTACAGCACGAAACCGGTATTACCAAAGTGGTGGACCCCTTGGCGGGTTCCTACTATATAGAAAGTTTGACCCACAGTTTGATGGTAGAAGCGGAAAAGCTGATCGATGAGGTGGAAAAACTAGGTGGTATGACAAAGGCGGTGGAAGCAGGTATTCCTAAACTTAGAATAGAAGAAGCGGCGGCGAGAAAGCAAGCTAGCATAGATCGTGGTGAAGAAATTATTGTCGGTGTAAATCGGTTTCAGGCCGAGACTGAAGAAGAAATTGACATTCTGGTGGTGGATAATGAAGCAGTCAGGGTGAGCCAGATCGAGCGTTTGGGTCGGGTTCGAGCAGGCAGAGACAGTGTTGTTTGTGAAGAAGCTCTAAGTGCGCTTAAACAAGGCGCCGAATCGAATACGGAAAATCTATTGGAATTGGCTGTCAGCGCTGCAAGAGCGAGAGCGAGTGTTGGTGAGATTTCTGATGTATTAGAGCGAGTGTATGGTCGCCATCGTGCAGAAATCCGATCAGTGGGCGGGGTGTATAGTGCGGTGTATGCTGAGGATGAGGGATTTCAGATGCTGAAAAGTAAGATCGAAATGTTTGCAGAGAAAGAAGGACGGCGTCCCCGAATGTTAGTCGTAAAGCTTGGGCAGGATGGCCATGATCGAGGTGCAAAAACCATATCGACTGCGTTTGCCGATATGGGATTTGACGTAGACATAGGGCCTCTTTTTCAAACTCCTGAAGAAGCCGTAAAACAAGCAATTGAAAATGATGTTCATATTATTGGGATTTCTTCCCAAGCAGCGGGGCATCGAACCTTAGTACCCGGTGTTATGCAAGCGTTGAAAACTGAAGACTGTGAGGACATTATTGTTATCTGTGGTGGGGTGATTCCGCCAGCTGACCATGATGTCCTTTATGACGTTGGCGTGTCTGCAATTTTTGGCCCTGGAACAAATATACCGGAGGCTGCGGAAAAGATTTTGACATTGCTGAGCGATCGATAAGTAGCTACCAATGTCAGTCATATTGGGAAACTTCTGAGCAGGTCATGGTCGATCAATTTGAGCCCAAAATAGACGATCGAATGGTAATAAAACTTCGCAATAGTCTTACTATGACGTGGATTTTTTGCCTCGATCTCACCTCTTTTGGCTCTCCACTCGATTCGCTCAGGCTTATGCAGAGATTTCCTTAACAATAATTTTAATATAAATAAAAATAAAGAGAAGGTAGATGCAAGACATAATCGAGCAGCTCGAACAAAAAAGAGCATTGGCCAAACTAGGGGGTGGCCTGAAGAGAATCGAGGCACAACATCAAAAAGGTAAGTTGACCGCAAGGGAACGAATCGAAATTTTACTTGATGATGATAGTTTCGAAGAGTGGGATATTTTCGTTGAGCACCGCTGCACTGATTTCGGGATGGAGGACAAAGCCATTCCCGGTGATGGTGTGGTGACTGGTTATGGCACGATTAACGGAAGACTGGTGTTCGTTTATAGTCAGGATTTTACCGTTTTCGGTGGCTCTTTATCAGAAGCTCATGCCGAGAAAATCTGTAAGGTAGTGGATCAAGCGATGAAAGTTGGTGCGCCGGTGATTGGTATCAGTGACTCTGGGGGAGCACGAATACAGGAAGGCGTCGCTTCTCTTGGTGGGTATGCGGAAGTGTTCCAACGAAATGTGATGGCTTCTGGTGTGATACCTCAACTATCCCTAATTATGGGGCCTTGTGCAGGCGGGGCCGTATATTCTCCCGCGATTACGGACTTTATTTTCATGGTTGAAGATAGTTCGTATATGTTTGTGACCGGACCTGATGTGGTTAAAACGGTGACCCACGAAGAAGTAACAGCGGAAGACCTAGGCGGGGCAGCGACGCATACGCAAAAATCAGGTGTGGCTGATATGGCCTTTGAGAATGACGTCCAGGCGCTGCTGATGACAAGGCGGTTTTTCAATTTTCTACCTTCGAGCAACCGTGAAGGGGCACCTTTCCGTGAAACAGCCGAGACGCAAGATCTGCCCGAAATGTCATTGGATACACTAATTCCATCGAACCCCAATCAACCTTATGACATGAAGGAGTTGATCACGAAAATAGTGGATGAGGGAGATTTCTTTGAGCTCAAGCCGGACTATGCCAAAAACATCATTGTTGGCTTTGGACGAATGAAGGGATCGACGGTTGGTTTTGTCGCCAATCAACCCATGGTGCTGGCTGGGTGTCTGGATATCAATGCTTCCATAAAAGGTGCGCGGTTTGTGCGTTTTTGTGATGCCTTCAATATTCCTGTGGTGACGTTGATTGACGTGCCAGGTTTTATGCCGGGGACTTCTCAGGAATACGGTGGAATTATTACCCACGGTGCAAAACTGCTTTATGCTTATGCGGAATGTACGGTACCTAAGGTTACATTGATTACCCGCAAAGCCTATGGCGGTGCTTATGACGTGATGGCGTCAAAGCACTTGCGTGGCGATGTCAACCTTGCTTGGCCTAGCGCCGAGATCGCGGTAATGGGGCCAAAAGGTGCGGTTGAAATTATCTTTAGAGAGGATGCAAAGGATCCAGAAAAACTGGAAGAGAGAACAGAAGAGTATCGCAGCAAGTTTGCAACGCCTTTTGTGGCAGGTCGAAGGGGCTACATTGATGACGTAATTTTTCCTCATAATACCAGGAAACGATTGTGTCGTTCTTTAGCGATGCTACAGAACAAGGATTTAGAAAATCCATGGAAGAAACACGGAAATATTCCTCTTTAGACCAATTAAAATAATAAGATAAATAATAATGTTTAAGAAAATATTAATTGCTAACCGGGGTGAGATTGCCTGTCGGGTAATCAAAACTGCAAAGAAGATGGGGATCTTGACGGTTGCTGTTTATTCGGACGCGGACCGAGATGCAAAACATGTTGCTGATGCTGATGAAGCCGTTTCCATTGGAGGCACAACCGCAGCAGAAAGTTATCTAATTGGTGAAAAGATTATCGATGCCTGCAAGCAGACAGGTGCTCAAGCGGTTCATCCTGGGTATGGATTTCTATCGGAAAATGCCACATTTGCGGAGCAACTCGGAGAAGCGGGGATTGAGTTTATCGGTCCAGGACGTAAAGCCATTGAAGTAATGGGAGACAAAATTACATCGAAGATTCTTGCAGAGAAGTCAGGAGTGAACACCATTCCTGGGCACACCGAAGTTGTAAAGGATGCTCAAGAAGCGGTGGAAATTGGGAGCCGAATCGGGTATCCGATCATGATTAAAGCCAGCGCAGGCGGCGGCGGAAAAGGAATGCGGGTCGCCTATAATGAAGCCGAATGTCGTGATGGTTTCGAGAGAGCGACCAGCGAGGCAATTTCGAGCTTTGGGGATGGACGTATTTTTATTGAAAAGTTCATTGAAGAGCCTCGGCACATTGAAATTCAGATTATCGCGGATCGTCATGGGAATGTGGTTGCGCTGAATGAACGTGAATGTTCAATTCAGCGCCGTCATCAAAAAGTAATCGAAGAAGCACCGTCGCCTTTTATTGATGACGCAACTCGTAAAGCGATGAGCGATCAAGCCATTGCGCTAGCAAAAGCGGTGGATTATCAGTCAGCGGGTACGGTGGAGCTAATTGTGGACGGTAATCGGGAGTTTTATTTCCTTGAAATGAATACCCGCCTGCAGGTTGAACACCCTGTCACCGAATACATCACAGGACTCGACTTGGTGGAGTTGATGATTCGTGTAACTGCGGGCGAGGAACTACCCATTAAGCAAGAAGATGTGTCGATCAATGGGTGGTCCATGGAATCGAGAATTTATGCTGAAAGCCCATTTCGGAATTTCCTACCATCCACAGGTCGATTGGTGCGATATGAGGCTCCTCAGGAAAGTAGTACGGTTCGAGTAGACACAGGCGTACACGAAGGTGCGGAAATTTCAATGTTCTATGATCCTATGATCGCGAAGCTGGTCACATGGGGGTCGACTAGAGATGATGCGATTTTTGCAATGCAACACGCCCTATATCAGTATTACATCCGTGGGGTGGAAACCAACATTCCTTTTGTTTCTGCGATTATGGATCATCCGAGATTCAAGAAAGGAAACCTGACCACCAACTTTATCGCAGAAGAATATCCTGACGGTTTCTCTTCTGAAGGGCTGCCAAAAACGGACATGAGTGAGTTGATTGTGGTCATAGCGTCAGTTCATCACCGTTTAGCGAGACGGGCAGCGGGCACCTCTGGACAGGTACGAGGACACGGCCGTTCCATTGGATCAGACTGGGTTATTGTGTTTAATCGTGAACAGTATTTCGTGACACTCACGGGTGAAGACGATGGTTGGGATGTGCAATACAATGGTGAGCATTACCGAATAACGGATGACTGGAAGCTGGGTGATCCGGTGTATCGGGGAACGGTAAACGGTCAGCGTGTTTACATGCAAATCGAAAAAACCAGCCATAGCTACGATGTTTCTCGATCGGGGCATCAGTTGAATGTCCAAGTGCTGACTCCGAGAGTCGCCGAGCTGAATGAATTGATGCCTGAAAAAATACCACCTGATCTGTCTGGCTTTTTGTTGTCACCGATGCCGGGTCTTTTGGTGTCTTTGTTGGTAAAACCCGGTCAGGAAGTCAAAGCAGGGGAAGAGTTAGCTGTGATTGAAGCCATGAAAATGGAGAATTCAATGCGCGCGGAACAAGATGTGGTGATCGCCAAAGTTTTGGCTAAACAGGGCGAGACGCTTGAGGTTGATCAACCTATTTTGGAGTTCGAACCGAACTCTTGAGGATCTTTACTTAAGACTGTCTCTTTTAAATGCACACATTGGTTCCTTAGTGGTCGTTTGTTGGGCGGTAAACCCTTAAGTATGAAAGATGATTGACATTGATGCATTGAGAAGCGGTAATCGGCGCGCGCTGGGCAAGGCAATCACATTGCTTGAGTCCACGCGTGCCGATCATCGCGTATCAGCCGAGCAATTGCTTGAATCGATCATGCCTTATACCGGTGAATCAATTCGTATCGGTATCACTGGCGTCCCTGGCGTTGGCAAGTCTTCACTTATCGAAGTGCTTGGTAATTATGTTGCGGGGCTAGGTAAACGGGTTGCGGTACTAACCATCGATCCGAGTTCTAGTTTGACTGGAGGGTCTATCCTTGGCGATAAAACACGGATGGAAACACTGAGCATTAATCCCAGTGCTTTCATTCGGCCGAGCCCGTCCCAAACAACCTTGGGTGGTGTGGCGAGGAGAACTCAGGAGGCTGTATTGGTTTGTGAAGCAGCGGGCTTCGATGTCATCATCGTCGAAACCGTTGGGGTTGGTCAGTCAGAAACACTGGTCGCTAGTATGACGGATGTGTTTGTGTTGATGCTTTTGCCGGGAAGCGGTGATGAACTTCAAGGTATCAAACGAGGTATTATGGAACTCGCGGATATCGCGGTGATAAATAAGGCAGATGGTGAGCTAAAGGGAAAAGCAACTCGGGCAGCGGCCGATATTAAACACGCATTACAGCTAATTCAACCTCGACTTGCCCAATGGCGTGTTCCGGTTGAGGTGACTTCGGCGCTGGAAAACAGAGGTATCGATGAGGTCTGGCAGCGTATCTGCGACTATAGTGATACATTGGGTAAAGCAGCTTTGCTTGAACGACGCCAAGTGCAGTCCAGACAATGGTTCTGGAATGAAACGCGAGAACGTTTGTTGGACGAACTAAAAAGCAGTCAGTTCGTAAAGGCAGATTTTGGCTCGCTGGAGCGGCAAGTGATGTCTGGTGAGTTACCGCCATCCATTGCGGCGGGGCAATTAGTGACAAAATTTCTGGAACAAAAAAAGTGATCGGTAAACTAAATCATGTGGCAATTGTGGTGCCTAACATCGATAACGCAACGGCGTTATATCGTGATTCATTGGGTGCGACTGTATCGGATCAGGTCGATCTACCTGATCACGGGGTAACCACGGTTTTCGTGGAATTACCCAATACGAAAATTGAACTGTTGCATCCTTTGGGTGAACAATCCCCCATACAGCGCTTTCTCGATAAAAACCCTGACGGAGGAATCCATCATGTCTGTTATGAAGTCGAGGACATCTCTGTCGCCATCGACTCTTTGGTGAAAGATGGACTCCGGGTATTAGGAGATGGCAAACCAAGAATTGGCGCTCACGGTAAACCCGTTGTTTTCCTACACCCTAAGGACATGGTAGGCACATTAGTGGAATTGGAACAGGTATAGATTTATCGATGTTCAGGCTTTTAGCATGTCGCCCATGAAGACCACGGATCAGGTTTACTCGGTTAAACAAAGGCACGTCATCGATTTCGCCTTTGACGAAAACGTTGCTAGCGTGTTTCCAGACATGATTCGTCGTTCCGTCCCGGGATATGACACCATTATTTCGATGCTGGGGGTGCTGAGCGCTCGATACGTGATCGAAAATTCAAACGTGTACGATATTGGATGCTCATTAGGCGCATCACTTCTATCGATATACAGCCAAGTGCAGGTTCCTTCGGTTCATTACATTGGGGTAGATAATTCGTCAGAAATGTTAAATCGGTGCAAGGATGCGGTGGAAAAAGTCATTCCATTAGATCAACTGTCTTTGATAGAGCGGTCGGCAGAAGATATCAAATTTAGCAATTCAAGTTTGACTGTGATGAACTTCACGTTGCAATTCATGCGCCCGGAAGTAAGGTTGGATTTGGTAAGGACGATTTACAAAGGGCTGCTTCCAGGTGGTGTATTTGTGTTGTCAGAAAAACTCGCCCAGGAAGAGAGTGATCACGAAACTATGACGACATTGCATCACCAATTTAAGTCACTTAATGGTTACAGTGATCTTGAAATCAGCCAGAAACGGACCGCGTTAGAGAATGTGATGTTGCTAGACAAGCGGGAACAGCATATTGACCGCTTGAAGTCCGTTGGGTTTAAACAGGTCTTACCTTGGTTTCAATGTTTCAATTTCACTTCTTTCATCGCCGTTAAATAGCGCGACTAAATAGTCCCATTAAACAAACAATGACTCCTGAAACGCTATGTTCCGGTTTGGAGCACACTGTTCTATCGCCCATCAAGGACACCCTGCTTCAAGCCACGAAAGACATACTTACAACCCGTAAACACGGCGATTTGGTGCGATGGGTATCCGAGATTGACTCCCTCCCAGTTATCACTCCCTCCTCCCTTATGCTCAATAATGCAGCGGTGACAATTGGCTGTGTTGATGACTGTGATGATGAAGTCAAAGCCGAACTTAAACAGGGTTTGATGGCTCTGCACCCTTGGCGAAAAGGACCGTTCAACTTATTCGGCGTAGAAATTGACAGCGAGTGGCGATCCGATATGAAATGGTCACGACTGGAAGAGTACTTGGGATCGTTCCAGGACAAAACTGTACTCGACATCGGATGCGGTAATGGCTACTACCTATTACGCATGCTAGGCAGCGGTGCAAAGTGCGCATTAGGCATCGATCCAACCTTACTTTTTCTAGCGCAATTCACCGCCATCAAAAAATACCTTGCCAACTTAAACGGATTTATCCTCCCCCTAAAAAGTGAAGAGCTCCAATTCACAAAAATGGAAGAACACCACATTCAATTCGACACCGTCCTATCCATGGGCATCCTCTATCACCGCCGAAATCCAGTGGACCATTTAATGGAGGCCAAAAAATGCCTAAAACCCGGCGGCGAACTCATCCTCGAAACACTCATCATCGACGGCGATGAGGAAGACGAACTCATCCCAGAAGGACGCTACGCCAAAATGCGCAACGTCTGGACCATCCCCACCATCCCCAAACTCCTAACCCAACTCCAAACCGCGGGCTTTACCCACAATGCAATTGTCGATGTCAGCAAAACTACGTCAGAAGAACAACGAAGAACGCAATGGATGAAGTTCGAGTCGCTTGGAGATTTTCTTGACCCAAATAATTCCAGAGAAACTATGGAAGGACATCCGGCTCCTAGGCGCGTGGTGGTTCACTGCCAGTATATT
>WLWD01005532.1_pt1 | contig 24216 bp, 15 predicted proteins | sample 6712731 | NCBI WGS metagenome assembly WLWD01 (sample SAMN12718690, study PRJNA576275) | sponge metagenome | isolation source: marine sponge | host: Mycale hentscheli | place: New Zealand: South Island, Marlborough, Capsize Point | collected 2014-11-01 | reverse complement strand
AAGTCAAAATCATTATAAAAATAGTATAGTCTTTAGGCTCGCTCGCCATTTGTGCTCAAGCACATCACTAGTATTATGTATGTCAGTAATGATCACAATATGTGTACTCATGAATTATTCATTAGCTGAGCCAGGTTGGTAAATTGTCACAAGTAATAAATGACTGTGATGTGTGTATTTACAACACATGAGCGACAGTATTCACTAGCTGAGCTGGGTTGGTAAAGTGTCATTACAACGATGACTGGTATAATTTGCAGTCAGTTCCAGTTGTCTATGATGTGAACTGAATTGAATTCAAGTAATATTCTCCCGGTAGAACCTGAATTAAAACTTTGACCCCACAGGAATGTTGTCTGGTACAGGTGTGCATATAGATCTGACAGCAGACTTTCTCCCAGCGTATAGTGGTTTGGTAAAGGGTCTTGCTAGAGAGACTATTGTATTATGACATGAAAACATTATGAAGGTCAAGGTTTTTTGGTCTACAGTCCAAGTACATAGCTGTACTAATAACATGAGAGTTCAATGACTGATCAGGACTTTGCTAAAACTGACAACATAGGGAAACCCATCAGAGTAATCAGCTTGTTTTTCAAATGAAACTTTGTGATCAACGCCACACAGTCTTATCTCCAGGTCATCACTGGTAGGTTGAGGGAGAGACTTGCAGAACCAGGGGGGAGAGTGCAAGGAACAGCACGTGCTAGTAGGACCACACCCTTCACCGTCCCAGAGAATGTCATCTAAGTAGTACTGATCGGAGTAATTATAAGGTCCAGTGTTGACAGTGTCACAGAAATAATCATTGTTGATACGTGGGGACTTGATATGGCCAAGTGACATTAGTGTTAGTACAGGGACAGTTATATAACGAATTTGTAGATGATGATTCACTCTGAGCACCCACAAATCTCCATATGTGTGATGAATTAGTTCTGACGGTCAACGACTACTTAAAAATATTATTGCATATTAACTCATACTTGCTTGTTTTCATCAAGACAGTCACCTAACTTTGTTAACTGCTTAACATGAAAAGTACAAAGACTTTTTTTTTGCAAAAGAACATCACTTCCAAGTGTGCACATATCTTTGGTTAGCCAGAGGAAATAACGAGACCCAACCACTTGAAAATATTATCACATATTAACTCATACTTACTTGTTTTCATCAGACACAGTCACCAAACTTATTAACTGCTTTACAAAGAAAGGTAAAACGATTTTTTTGCAAAAGAAAATCATTTCCATGTTCTATAGACTAGCCTATAGTATTGCGAGAAAAAGAGTTATAAAATGCATAGGACACTATACTTAGGATGAGTGTTAATAATTCCGAAAACAGTTTCATTTAGATGTTACGATATGATGGCATTGGAGTAAACACTCATACTACAAGTGTTAGTAATGCTCCTTGTCAAAGTTTGCTCTCTCTTCCCATCTAGGCATTCTTTTCCTGATTCACCAAGACAGTTTGCTTCCCCTTGCCAATGATATTGGTCCAAAGATTCAGCAGTTCTTCTTCTGGTGAAATCATATCTGCTGCATCAGCATATAATACTGAAAGTTTGATGTCATGCTTTCCTGAGTTACCGTGTAGGTGATCATTAATGAAATACATGTAATAAGATATATTTTAGAAGTTTGAAAGAAGTTGATATATTGAGTGGTTCAGTTTATTATTTTTGTGACTGTGGGTAGTCTGATCGCCATATGGTAGTTTAGTTACATTGGTAAAAAGGTTAAATGGATAGGCATTAGTCTGTTACTTGAAGTGTTAAAAATTAGACTTAAATTTAAAAAAAAATTATTAAAGAAAAACTATATTTTTGACCCACAATAAAATTTTCATTAAAAACATATTGTAATATGCAGCAAGTCACATATATGTATATTAAATACTTATTATTGCTATTTATTATAGTATTGAGCGAGCCTACATTAGTCACATGAAACTACGTATTGTTATGTGATGGATTTAACCTGAACAAGCTTATATTTTTATGCATCATTATGCTACTTTGTCTGTCAGTTTATCATTCAACGAACTACTTTCATAGGATGCTGGCTGTCTATGCTGCATGCAGATCACCCTCCAGGATATAATAAACAGTAAGCGTACCCTTCAGAAATCTTGCTGTTTACATTGTGTTATTAATATCACCACGGAAAGTTTGACCTCAGTTGATCCCTGAAGAGGACTTCGGCAAGAAGTCGAAACGTTGGATTAAGTCTTTATTAACAATATTGGCTGTTAAAATGAGAAAATTTGCTATTATTACATTCATAGGGTAGAAAAAGTTTACGAAACTGATTCTCAAAATGAACGGGTCAAATAATATATATATATATATATATATTATAATTCTCTAATTTCAACTTTCACTCGCCCAATATAAGACTTGAGTGTTTTGCTAGCTTGCCAATTTACTTTGATCAGCCTAAAGTAATTGGCCACCAAAACCTGGCTGAGTATGCCAGAGAACACTCACAGTGTTGACAAGAAGTCCTGGCTTAGAAGAATCCTTAGACACAAAATCTGCCAGCAGCTCCGTGAATCTGCACACACCCATCTTGGACACTTTGTAAGCAGAATAACCTATGACACAGAGACACATGGCAGTTGGTTTGATGTTGTTGTTTCGTTGCTTTGTTTTTTGTAGTTGTGTTGTTGTTTTTTATAATAGATGGTCAGAACAAATTGGGATGAAGCACATAATATTATCAGGGAAATGAAACGTCCTAAATCAAAGCATTAATAGTACAAATAAATAGTACTGGCACTCGAGAACATTTCAAAATAAGTTGATATAATACTGCCAATCCAATCAACAAACAACTGACCATACAATATGACAGGAGCATAGTATGTCCACACTACCCACATTTCAGATTGTGCAGCCATGACCTAGAGAAAGTACCTACTATACTTTCTCTACAGTCAAATGCTGCCTGATTCAATAGCATCAAACTGTTTCAAATAGGACCACATAATATTATTGCTGAAGGATGTCTAAGAATGCCATTAATCATCTAATAGGTGAAACCATTTCAGCGGGTGTTAGTTGCAAAGGAAAAACCTCCCTCTCTTTAGGTGTACCACTCATGAAACAAGATATTCATACAAATTTTTACAATAAAGCCTCCGTCAAATATTTTACTTCAAAGATGAATAACTTTGGAATTGCAATTATTAATCCCCATATAGAATATTCCACTAACCGTCCATGTCTGGCCATCCCTTGGACTTGTAGGAATTCAAATCTTGAGCATCTCTATGTGAAAAACAAAATAAACAAACAAAAAACATGTAATCACACACAAAGAGAAATTCAGAACGAAAATTATATTGAAATAACACAGAAATGAAACGCTAAGAGATCAGTGAAAATTATCAATATGGACAGTTAAAACAACTACTTTTAAGTGCATGACAGATGTAGTACACAGATGCATTATACCACATGTGCAATATACACCTTGTAGTCTCACTGGATGAGAAAAAGTTAAACAAACTAATTTGTTAGACTAGATATTGATTGAGCACAAACCTGACAAAGTTCTCCATGATGGCTGTGAGCTTGTCCATGGTGAGATCTGATCGCAGGACTTGCTCCTTGATGTTGCACTTCACATACGCAATGTGACCAAGTCCAGAAGACAAATTGATGATCCTACAAGCATTTTAATAAAGTTGATGACCCTTACCTCATCAAAAGTCATATCAAAATCAACTAACTATTGAACATTATTTATAAAAAAAAATGTTAGCAGTTCCATCAAAATCTTGTCATTTAAACATGCACCTGTGGAATGAACCTTTTAGGAGCACCATTCTTTGGGCCATATCCTTATTCTGACAGTAAAGTTCTGCTAGGTGAAAGCTCATGTGCCTAGCTAGATGGCATATGCATAATGAATATTAGATTTTTTCATATTTGCATATACCAGCTGTTTAAAGACACAGAAAAACTAGATAATCTGCTATCTAAACATGAAACTTTGTATTATGCTGCTGTCCTTTCCATTACATAGCTATAGACAAAAGAAACAAATGGTAAAGGGTCACTGAAGGAACCATTGTGCCATTTATAATTTTGCAGGCCCTAATAAATGACTTCTTGTACATTGCACTGATTCTATTTCAAACACCTGCTATTGTCATCATAAAAATGACATCTTCAACTAAATTAATTTTGCAATAAGTCATGCCAGAGACAAATTTTTCTGGTAAGACAATCAGTCTTTATTGTTATTATTTTTATCACCTGCCATTGGCTTGCATGAGTGGTAAGAAGGCGTTGGTGACATTCACCAGTCCATGATAGTTGATGTCTATAGTCTGACGAGCTTTCTGCTGGAAACTCAATCCTGAATCATACTGAAATCACATGCACACACACACACACACATGTATGCACAAACACAAGTATTAACCCCCACCTGTATACATCCAGTGAGTGAAGTGCAGTATGTGTGGTGTAATTGTCAACTTTAGCCACTAATGGAGCCAAGAGACAGAGTAGATTGATTGCCACCAGAGATCTACTGGTTCTACATGCTGGTAAAAGCAGATGGGAATAGCTCACAGTCCACTCCAGGGTAAGTAAGTAAGTAGTCAAGGCCTACACAATCCTTAGCTAAGAATGACAGAGCTTTGAGAAAACTGTTTCATAGCAAGGTAGATCTGAGCAAAAATGTGGGACAGCTACATTATATATTATAACACAGGCGAAGGTGGTAAGGGAAGAGTGATGAATAGAACAATGGAAGTGTTAATAGAGTTATAAATGTAATGAATGGTGGAACCTTATGGGAAACTAGGGGAAAACACAATGAAGTGAGGAAATGATGGATGATCTAGCTAGATACACACACAAACATACAGGCTAATAAGCAGCAATCAAACTAATAATAATTTAAAGTTCAGCAAGTTTTCATGAAAATGTCTACAAAGTTCACATTTTGTATGTTTATCTATATAAGAATATGCTTGTCTATCAGTAACGATGATAACGGTGTGCATATTCATGAATGATTCATTAGCTCAGCTGGGTTGGCAACACGTCACCATAGATCAAACGGGTAAAGCATCATCTCATTCAGTGGAAGGCAATTAAGGAGTGATTAAAGCAAACAATAATTACTTTGTAGATAAAAACAGTTTGCAATTTGTGAGGAAAATACAACAAAATTTTCAAAAGGGAAAGGCAATAGTTTAACAAAGCTAAGTCCATAAGCATGGATAGAAGGACAGAGAGACTGAGAACACGAGAGATATACAAAATAAATAGCTGAAGAGAGAAAAAGGGGAGGATAAGAAGAGCTGAGATGGTTCAGGAAGAAAGAGAGTGATGGGTGCATATGTACTAAAAAAAAGAAAAGTGAGATAAAAGAGGACTATGTAACTAAACCAAGTGGTAGAGGATACTAGTCATGGATAAAAAATGGCTTATGCTACTCCATTCCTAATTTGCTAATAGTATATCAAGCACCACTGTGTGGCAGGGTACTTGCTAGTATGTTACAATTATATTATGTTAATATGCTCATTAGAATATTTAATGTTACACATGTGATAAATGACATCTTGAAGGGCCTGACTTTTTATTGTCTAGATTTATGATCTGTTCAGGCCAGGAAAAATAAGTGTATACTTCTCATATATGAAATATGGCCCATGGAATGTATTTGAAATAAAAACTTGTGCACCAAATGTATTTCATTACTCTAAAACTTCAAACATTATGGTAAATGTGAGAGGAAGAAGATCATGAGAACTAAGGAAGAAAGAAGATTATTATTCTTGTGTCATGTCATTTGTTGAGTTTTGTGTCAATTGATATATTCCCGCTATGGTAAAGGGTCGATCGCAGTTGGGCCTGTCTGCTCATGCGCGGTGGACTCAATGCTGAACATATTATGTGCATGTGTCTCGTGTTTTGCTCAGTCTGTCTTTTATTTTATTTTGTGCTAGCTGTGTCCCTGACCAGTGCATAGACTTTTAATTAAACTAACTTAAAAGTGCAATTGAGAGCCTACGCGTACCTGTGGGATATCAGCCACGCTACGGACTCTGGTGGCGACTACCGACGGGATTCGATCGACTAATACTTCGTTTGCGGTTGATTGTAGTTCCGTCCCCCACAGTAAAAAAAATAACCAAAGTGTTCAGGCCAACAACCTTGAGTGTGTACAATTGGACCTATCTGGACTTGTCAGAACATAGAAAGTTGCATATATATATATATATATATATAAGAACACACTGTATATGATGTACATACATATATACACATACATACATATATACACATACATACATAAAGGCATATAATGCATCAGCATACAGTATGGGGAGACATATTTCAAGAGCACATGTCAGTATTTTCAAGAGCAGAATGAGAGCGAAAATTAGTGAAATGTCATCTCCATATTATTATGACTATACACATTATGGCTTAGTTTTGATATTGTGGTGTGACTGGACTAGGAGATGGTGCAGAGGTATGCTGCCACCAGAGAAGACACTCTTCTATTCTTCAAGCTTTTTAAGCTAGAAGGAAAGGCTCTGCAAGAATCCAACCTGGGGATTTAAACAAGTAGCAGGGGCGTCGAAACGGGTGCGGTCGCACAGCCATGTCGCACCATATTCACAAAAAGGAGCATATTTATTAATTTTTTCCACTCTTTTACCGGATCTCGTGTTATTGTCAAACTTGGGCGGTCGAAATGACTTTTGTGGGGATTAAATTGCTAATGTCGAGCTTTTTGAAAGATTTTAAAAAACTCCACACCAGCCTGATCCTTCGTTTAGCGATCTTTTGGAAAACAAATGCAGTTCAGAGGTTTTCCCAGTAAATGGCCATTTTTGCACTACTAGGACTCTTCCCATCTAGTTATTTGCCACACATACTTGAAAATGTTTGAAGAAAGTAAAGCTATGACTGCCACAGAAGGCAGGCATTTGTAAGTTCTAATTATGGTGGATTCAGTTTTTTTAAGTTTTTTTTTGGTCATTGTATTGTTTGCTTTATTATTATGTCCAAGTAACTAGCTATATTAGCTATAACTATAATTTAACATTATTTATTTGACACAAACCTACTGAGTTCTAAAAATCAATATAATAAAATATTGGCTTTTACTGAATTATTTAGTGCGATTACAGTGGCATTTGAATTTATTAAACTGTTCGGTTCATTTGATAGAAAACCCACTGTATTGTCCCAATACTTGAATTAATGAGTGGGTGTGGTTAGGTGGGTGTGGTTATAATGGCTGCACCAATACGATCTGGCTTCCTATATACTTCCCTGATAGGGTAATACATGGTGGGGTGTTGCATGGTGCACTAATGATGAGTTATGTAATGATAAATAACACTACAAAACCTGTCCAGTGCTCTTTATTTAGAGTGTATCTGGCTGTTACTCAGCTGTCTGAATGTGAGGAGGTATCTCACCACACACATTATTGGGGAACAATGACAAAGCAATTTATAAATAAACCTTATATTTATTTAAATGAATGAATGTCTTCATTCCCACTTAGTCTTACTCTCAGTAGCACGGCAGCGTTGTTGACTAGCACATCTATCCTGCCGTAAGATCTGGCCACTTCTTCCCTGGTTCTAGTGATGCTATCCTGGCTGTTGACATCTAACTGCATCATGGTAGGAACCAAACCCTCAGAGTACAACTGCTTGGCAGCCTCTCTTCCATTCTCAGAGCTCCGTGCTGGAACAACACACAGTATACATAGACAACACTGACGATGCAGTCATCAGTCCTTATCTATAACTTCCTAAACTGTAAATGTAACTTGTAGGAAAGAAAACCATCAAGGGAAGGAGAGAAAAGGGAGTTTCATGTATTGTGCAGACATAGAAACTGACACACAGAGACACAAACATACAGACAAATAGATTAACAACCACTCCCATCTAGCCAGATGATATAGATCTAAAATTGTGTTTTGCTATGTGCTGGACCATTACTTAAGTAATTGGTGAGCAAGCGAAGCAAGCGAGACACTATACAGTAGTTTCAAATTGAGAATCGGGGATAGTGTATATGTATGGACGTACGTATGTCACTTTGTACTTTGACCCTCGCATTTTTATGTTCGCTGGTGGTCGACCTGTTCCCATATTACACAAAAAGGAATCTTTTGGTTTAGCGATCTTCACCCGTATCATCAGTTGTTTACCTTTTGAATTACGTTGCTTCTGACATACCTGATTTATTGCTGATGCAGTTACAAACTTAGAAGTTCAATTTCTATTTGAATTAGAGGCAGTAGTAAGTTATATTGGCTAATGCGCCCTAGCAACAGAATTGTTCTTACTTGAAAATCCATTGTCCTATAGTTAAGTCACGAAAGTAAGTGTTGTGTTGGTTTATTCAGTCAACAAGTGTGTGTGAAAGTCAAGAGTGTTACAGCTACTGCTTAGCTAAAGAATAGCACAACATAAATACCTATCAAGTAAACATATTAGCTGCCTTTACACAGCTTTTTTGGCTACTGCTGTTGTAAGCAAGTCTTAAGATTATAAACTGTGCAGTAATTCCTTAGAAATGCATGTTTGTCTTTTCCAAGTCAAATAGATATGGAGGGTGGTTACTATGGTATTTCAAACCCCTTACTATATGTCATCCAAAAACTCTTCCGCTTTTTGTCAGGAACACAGGTCATTTAGATGAAGCTATCACTACTATATAGTCATAGCTACTTGTAGCTACTTGTAGGACTACAGAGACTGAATGATGCCTTCTAAAACAAGGTGAACAGGATCTGAGACATAAACTTCAGGAAAAACTAAATGAATGTAACAGTATTGTCACTTTTGTATACGGATTTTGTAATCAACGTTGATCAGATTCTACCTTGTGTAAATTACTTGTGCACAATAGCTTGCTCGTCATTTGTGCTGAAGCACATCACTAGTATTACATTGTGTATATGTTTCTATACAGAGTATAAGAATCACATGTACAACATGCATACTAAACCAAATGCAATTTCACCACTCACTATAGTCATGCCCACTAGATATTAATTGTTATTTAGATATGTAGGAGTTGATACCACCTCAGCTTGTCAATTTTACTTTTGCTTACTCAAAAACACAATTTTACAGGCAACTAGCACACACACACACACACACACACACACACAGACACACACACACACAGACACACACAGACACACACACACACCCAACATAGGGCAAAGAATTGGCATATATAACCTTTGTAGTTATCCTGACCTTATTCTTTCTTCCTGAGCCTTAGCGACAATAGCTAGATTCCTTAGCTACAAGAGACTATTGCGTGTATATTCAATTACATGCCTAATACCCACAAGCTGTGAAATGGGTTGCTCTGATATAGGAAATTAAACAACTATGTACCTCTTACCCACAAGCTATAAATATCAGTTGCTATAGCTATATACCAGCCAGGCTTACCTGCTAAAATCACTCTTCCTTCCATTTTTTTGCACAGTTGTCTGACAATCTCCAGTCCAATGCCTCTGTTACTTCCAGTAACCTATTCCACGACCACATTACGTATGGCAGGCTATAAACACAGATGGAACTTACTTACCAACGCCACTCTACCACTCATTTTGCGTTTGCGTTTGCGTGTGAAGAACCCTGCTACTTAACCCAGCTAAACGCAATTGCATGCGCTACGTGCGCATCGCGTGGAAGGAGGAGCTAGGGTAGAGCTCCAGTGATGAAGGAATGAGGAACAGACCAGGCTAGGGATGTGGATCTAAGAGGGTTTTCTTCTGAGACCACCAAGATACTTTTGAGTAGGTACAGGAAGGGATAACTGGTCAAAACAGAAACAGTAATTTCAGCCGCCACAGGATTAGACCTGAGTATCAACTTAGGTATCCTTGTTGAACTTAATTTAGGGGTCAATGATCTTCTTGTATTTAACAATGATGGCATAGAGTCATCAGAATCCAGATCACTATCAGAATCACTACAATTTGACTATATTATTATAGTGAAACAAATAACACAAAAAGCATTTTTTTCTTTGATATACTTACAATAGAACTTATTGTTGCTGCTTTGCCTGGCAGAGATGGAGATGACTGAGTTTGATCCGTATTTTGAGTCTCCGGAATTTTTTCATGCTAAAATTTAACAGTAATTTTTTTTTGCATCTGTCAATAATATTGCCCAATATTATATCACTGCAATTCTTACACTGTAGGGCTTCATATGAACTGCATTTACACAAGAAATAATTTCATTGCTATCAATTTTTTGAAGTCTGTAAAGTCCACGACCAAGTGAATCCACAATTGTAAATGGACCCAACCATTTTGTATCCAGCTTTCGGCCACCTTTTCTTTTTTTCCTAAATAATTTTTTTTCAATACTACTGCACCAATTTTATGTTTCAGTACAGGAATGCTTTTATTATAAGTCTCTTTTTGCTTTAGCTGAGCCTTAATGATGCTAGCCTTTGCTTGATCCAGTACCATCTGCTTCTTCTCTCCAACCTGTCTTATTACTTCATCTATTTTCAATAAAATAATTGCAACATCCCAAACCCCCCTCATTTACCTTGTGACTGATCTATGTGTTCACATAGAATATCACTTGCTTCACCACCAAACTTCAAGTCAATTGGTAGAACAACTTTCCTACCAAACATGAGCTCATAACATTCATATATGTGTGTGTACATGTGTTTCCTTTATATTATTACCCACATTCACTTATTCTGATTAAGTACTACCTCTATCTGTTACATCTTACATTTGATTACTATCATCTTTGTGTGTTTTTTCTCATGTTTATTTTGTAATGCTTAACAGCCATCTTTTACTTCTAATTACATTTAACCTGCTTGTTCATTTACATTATCACCTTTATTCAAATATCTTTTTCTCGGCATGCATTACATTCTCTCATTCAATCTCTTCCATGCTCTTAGTTTTGTACACCAGTTTACCATTTTAGTTGTTCAGTTGTTGTAGTTTCTGCCTTCATAAAAATTATAATCTTTTAACCAGAAGAGTTAACCTTCTAGGTGATAGGGCAGCCCCACCAATAGTAAATGCAAAATAATAGCAGTCTTCACCAACTTATATTTGCACTATTTGGCTGTCACTGAGAATTACAGTACAATTATATTGAACTGCTATCTAATGTTCCAGTATAATATTAATAAATAAATAAATATTATAATTCCAACCAACCTGTGGATGATATGGTGTTGTTAAATGATGGTCTATGTTAAGCAACCTCATCAATTCAGAATTAAGTTTGTTGTTAAACTCTTTCCCCTGATCTGAAGTTACTACCCTATGTGGGCTGGTTTGGAAAACGGTCGAAACACTATTCCAATAGCTCGCACCTGGAGACAGCAAAGGTATGCTGCCACCAGAATCTCAGCTCTTAAACTATCCCTGGCTAACCAAGTACCCACCCGCAGGTTGGATAATGAGGATAGATTAAATTACTTTAATTAAGAGACTGCACACACAACGAATTGAATGATACAACTGAGACTGAAGCACATGGCACAAAACTCAACTATTATATACAACACAATGACTCCACCTACTTAGCACAAAATAATGCACACTTCCTGCTCTGATACAAATGTAATACACACACATACATACAACTGCTTTACAGCACTAACCACACATACACACTAATTTGTTCAGTACACACAAAAGACAATGACAATGACACAACTCATGCACACATAATGACGTCTCTCTCTTCTTCTTTATCTTCCTCTCCTTTGTCTCTTTCTCCATTTCATGTGGGCTGGCCCACACCCTACATAAACCCATCTTTATAAACAACAATTACTCTGCTGCTGAATTCAAATATTCATATAGTTTGGTATCATTAACCTTAAATAAAGCTGATGCAACACTAGGAGCTTCCTTATCTAGCAGGGCAATGGCATCCACAAATTTTGTGAAGTAGTCACTGAGTGTCCTCAGAACAACTTCCCAAATCTCACCTCCAAGTTCCTTTTGATTCTCAGATGCCTCCACAGTAATTCCTGCTAACTGTTTCCTGGTTGAATAAGAAGGAACTTCTCTTGGGTCAGTCTGTACACGCCTTGATGTACCGTATTTGCTGATCCTTCTCTGTAGTGGATGCTGAACTTGAAGTCGGTCAACTTCAATGCCCATCTCAGGAGTCTTTTGTTCTGCTGGGGCTTCTCCATCATAGAACACAATGCATTGTGGTCTGTGAACACCTTGAATGGTCTGCCATACAGGTAGAAGGCAAAAAAGTTTATGGCCTTGAATAGAGCACAACCCTCCAGTTCTGTTGCCACATAATTCCTCTCAGCTCCTTGCAACTGTTTGGAGAAAAATGCCACTGGCATTAACTGACCTTCTCTCCTCACCGACAGAACTCCACCAACTCCTGTGCCGCTGGCGTCAGTCTCTAGAATGAAACTATCACTTGGGACAGGGATACACAAAGACATGTGATTTAACAAAGCAGATTTTAAACTTACAAATGCATGTTTCTGTGTCCTCAGTCCACTCCACCACACTCAGTGCAGCCTTGGATGTGGCCGGAGTGAGTTTTGCAGAGTCTTGGTGGAAGTTTGGAATAAATTTCCTATAATAATTAGCTGTGCCAAGAAAAGCTCTCAGTTGCTTTTTTGTTCTTGGTCTTTTATACCCTGCCAAAGCCATAATCCTGCTCTCAGGTACACTGATCCTGCCATTTCCCAGGTGATGACCCAAAAATTCCAAACTGGTCCTACCAAATTGGCACTTCTCTGGCCTGCGTGTCAATCCTGCTGCCTTTAGGCTGCTGAAGACCAGCCTCAAGTGTGTTAAGTGTTGTTCCCAGTTCTTACTCCAAACCAAAATGTCATCAATGTACACTGTGCTGCAATTCATGCAGTCTTTCAGGACTATATCCATTAGTCTCTGAAAGGCACTTGGGGCATTGCATAAGCCAAAGGGCATTTTCCTGAAATGCCACTTGCCAAAGGGGCAAACAAATGCAGTTTTTGGTCTGTCTTCTGCACATACTTCCATCTGATGGAACCCCTTGGTGAGGTCAAGCTTTGACAACACTTTAGCATGCCCAACCTTACTCACCACCTCTTCAAAACTAGGGATATAATAAGGCTCGGTGACTGTAACTGAGTTTAGTTTCCTATAGTCCACACAAAGCCTAATCTTGTTATTGGACTTTCTGACTGGTACCAATGGTGAAGCCCATGGACTGTCTGAACGTTCTATGATTCCAGCTCTCTCTAAGGATTCCAACTCATCCCTCACAACTTCTCTCAGTGCCATTGGCACACTGTAAGGTGGTTGTGCCACTGGAACAGCATCTTGTGTGTCAATGTGCAACTTGACTAAGTTTGTCTCCCCTGTCTCACACTCTGAAACTCATTCAGCACCTGCTCCAGCTCTGTTTGATCGAAACCCATACACACACCGCTCAACTTATTTTTTTCTTCCTCTTCACTGTCTTCCTCTACCACAAGGTCAAGCCTGTTGACTGCCACACTTTCTCTTTCATTATATTTAATCAAATTGTTGATGTGGATGACTTTATCTCCTCCTCTTGCACCTCTTGTATCGTGTCCACTTGATGACTAAGAACATATAATTATATACAAATATATTTATATATGTGTATATGTACATATTACATATATACATAAACACATGTATGTAATGTAAATTTCTATTCTTATATTTATAAAAAATAAAAGTTTACTATTAGCTACAGCCTAGTTTTTCACCTTGTCCAAGTGTAAAAAGCGCACTAAAGTGTGTATATATTTTATTTTAATTGCACACTGGAGTCAAAATGTAATTCCCCATGTCGGAGCAATGTAATGGATCAAAGTGCATTTGACATTAAATAGCGCCATCAGAAAGTCAGGGTTTTATCTAGGAAGGTTTCGTAGCTTGGGCAAGTCCACAGCCTTTAATGTTATACATAACAGAGTTATGAGCGAAAGGGCTTTTTTTAATTTTGCATACAAAATGTTCTAATTTTGTCTTACTTTTTAGAGCTTGGCCTCAATACTATTGTAATTGCTAAATTTCTAGGTGTGTGTCAACTTAGGTATCCTTGTTGAACTTAATTGGTGACAGCTTAGTAGTAGCTGCCACCAGAGTTAGCTACAACCTATTAGTCCTAGGCCAAGGAATTTACTTAACCCAAGAGACACTTCAACAAATTAAAGTAAGGCTACAACTGAAAACTGGACATGCGCTCAGCCACAGTAGCTATATCAAACTTAGCACATGCCCAGTGTCTAAAAGATGCACGACATAGAACACACATTCTTGACGCCTCACTCTTCTTGTAATTACACAAAACACATTCCTGTCTGACACAATAATAACACTGTTCTGTTCTTGTGGGAGTGCCCTCTCACACTGAGACCAATAGAAGTAAGAGAATTATAGCATTATTATAGAACAGCATGCTGGATAAAATGTAGGGTTACCCCTAAGCTACACAAAGTAATTAGTTTCTCAGGCAAAAGCAAGCAGAAAGCAGATTTTTTTTTTTTTTTTTTTTTTTTGCATGGTGTGACTGTTATGTACATACCTGGGAGAAAAACTCGGTGTACTGGGTAGCTATATTAGCTACTCGCCACTTTCTGGCTACACCCATTTTGTTGAAAAATTGAGGCAAGATCAGAATTAACACTAACATTTATATTGCTTATCACACATGACTTAATAAAGTGAATTTATGAAATACAAGCCCTAAAATATAGCTACTACTGTCTAAAAAATAGTACTTAATACAAAAAATCACAATAGCTAATTACAAAAACTTTAAAATAAATAATAAACAATATATTTAAAACTAGCTAACATAAAAGTACATCTTCAGTGTAGTCATCTAATGTAAAAACAAAGCTATAATTACTACTTGTTATTTAATCATAAGGCTAAATATTGTTGCTCTTTAATGGGTCTTGATATTGGAAATGATAAAATGAAGATTATCTTGGATAAAGGGAGTGAGCTTATTGAGTGGTATTGCATCTTCGGAGCAATAACTTGAATAACTGCGAGTGGATGACCAACGATATTCTTCCCAATCAGCAGAGCATGTGTTGCTGTAAAGGCATTCTCCACTCTCACTGTAAAGATCATAAGTGAAGTCTAAACGAACTGGCAATTTTAGCATTTTGTCATATACACCAGAGTCGCGTACAAAATCTATATCCATACCTTTCTCACCATTGTGGAAAGATTTTGACATGTCTATCTCCACATGAAACTTGTACCCATTCTTATAAGTATACATGGCTGGGCTCTTCCAATCACTTGAACCCCATTGCATCATGAAATTCTTTATTACAAAGCTAAGGCCGGTCGTGTTAGTCAATTTTGTGTGGAGCTGATCTAATTGTTTTTTTTCCAGCGCTGCTTTGCCACTTAGTTGTTGTATTTGGTCCATCATTAATTCTTTTTCTTGCTGATATTTCACTATTTGATGCTCGAGAACACTAACCTTATTTTCCATTTGCTTCATTCTTTCCAATAAACTGACTTCTAGTTTCCTTTCTCTAACATCCAAGTCTGATATTAATTTCCCTTGCTCACAGGTGATGCCGTACAGCTGTTGACACCCACTAACAGCTGCAGATGCAACTAACTGAAGATGTTTCTGGGTTCCCAAGAAGTCATGTTCGTCCTGGTCTTTTCTATGCACTTTCTCTTCACAACCAACTGAACTGAACTTGCACTCCAGAACAGCCAGTGGACATATTTGCAGATGGTTTTCAGTCATCTCGGTTGTAACTTGCACTCCGCATGCACACTGATAGTCTTCTGTGGCCATTCTTTTATTGAATTTATAACTTTTTGAGGTTCCTGCTCCTTGAGTAATCTATAAATACATTTGTTACAAATGAAAAACAATAAAGTAAATGAACACTTGCATAGAATTGAATTGATAGTAATGCATGGATTAATGTGACTGTGGGTGTCTGTTAGTTGAGTACACTAACAAACTTTTGGGAGTTTATTCAATGTTAATGAATTTTTTAGCAACGTTCAAGGTTATCAGGTTATCAAAATAGTTACAAATAAGTTTAGAAAACATGAGATTTATGGGGGACCTTACCTAATTATACAGTAAACTTAGTTGCCCATTTCTAACCAGTTAGTCTAGATAACCAGTTAGGTATGTATGAGGCTTCCTTGACTACAACCACAAAATAATTGGAGCGAAAGCTTTCAAGCTACGCTCACTAGCTAGGAGACACATTCCAAACCTGAATAATGTCCTTATCAATTCAGGCACCGAGAAGGCTAAGGATGGCAAAGCAGGTTTTAAGTCAGGAATCACTCAAGTCACGGATCACTCAAGTCACGGATCACTCAAGTCATGGGTCACTCACAAGCCGTTTGTTTGGATTCCAGTGTACAACATACAACACCACCGATCAGCGTCATATCCTAACTTTTCACGTAATTTTACGTAGCCAAAACACCCCCACCCCCACCCCCACCCCGCCCACCTCCCTTCCAATCAATAAGAAGTCTTTGCGTTGACAAAATGTCAGACCACACGTAGTCGTGCTCTTTCATTATGTCCCCTCCTCGACGGTAGCGCTGGATTCGCCCCGGTGGGATGCCAGCGAGAACCATTTTTCATCCCTCGCTAGCTACTCACCATTCAGTCGAGGCTAGCATATGATTTAAAGGTAGCTAACTGTGATAGAAAAAAAGTTGTTACTGCTATCAACATGGCCCCAAATTATATAACTCAATACTGAGTGGGATGCTACATAATGGCATCAGCTATTTTGCCCTCTTGTTGTGGGCAGGGCTTCGTGATTATGCAGAAAAGGTTTCCCGTTTACTGTAGGCTTTTTATGCATGAACATGGATTCTGACGGTACAAAGAGTGATCCTGGTAACCACAGCAGTGCATGGAATAATTCCAGTGGAGAATGGTTCAGTCTTTTCTTTTCTTTTAATCTGGAAGAACTTTCTGATCATGGAGTTCATCCATTCATGTATAAAACAGTGCAGACAAAAGCAGTGTGTTTGCTGGAGGTAATGATTCTGATGAATGTGCTTCACCTTATAGGCTTTGGAAGGCTACACAAAATAATTTCTGACTAGGATATAACTGCTAGTGCTTTTTGAGGTGTTCATTTGGCATTGTGTAATAATACTCACTGCAACAGAATGCAGACAATTTCCCAGGCTCATCAGATAACATATCAGCAGAAGAAGTAGTATGTATAATTATTCATCCTGGGTTCCAAGACATCTATTCGGACCCTTTGGTCTTCAAGCACACAATTCCCAATTTAAATGAACAGTTGGTAGGGACATTCTCTTTATTTACTAAATAGGGGCTCGCTTAATTAAAGCATGATAGAGACAGGGATGTATTTGGGGGGGGGGGGGGGGGGGGGGGGGGGGGGCTCAACTGGTGTTGTACAAGCCTCCCTTTTTTCAGAATGTGCCCTCATTTTTTATCTACTGTATTTCTTACCTGTAACTGGAAATAAAATTATAATAGCAATCACTTTTTGTTTGTTATTGTTTTTCCTCATATTGCAACAATACTTGGATCTTCAAAAGAATGCACCTCTACTTATTGATATTCAGAGTCATAGTTTTTACTATAGCTAATATAGTAAAAATTATGTCATTATAATATAGCAGACCAAGTTCGTAGTAGCTATACCAAAGCAGAGCAAGTAGCTAACTACATCATTTATTTATTCTGAACGGAATATTATTATTTAGTGGTTATAGTTATTCAATTTTTTTTCTTCATTACTTAAATTTGACAATTATAAAAACAACTTTCATCATTAGCTAAAATGTCTTTGTACTTTCATTTTTTCTCATAAATCAGTTTCATTTTCATAATAAGTTATTTCATAAATGTTGGCATAATTAGTGTAATTATAAGCATAATGAGGTGGCTAGTTTTTGACCAAAAAAATTATAATCAATTTTTATTATACTGTAACTATAGCAACTTGATGCTGTCTTCCAGAGACTGTCTTTGGGACTTTATAAATGAATCTTTGAGTTTACTAGATACCCTTTATATTGGATATTCTATTTGAAGATTCCAATATCACTTTCTGTAAGAAATAAAATACTTTCAGATCCAGCATTGTTGCCCATTAGGATGCAGATCAACAACTCGCATATCAACAGTGGCCATATCAGGATTCAGATTAGTTATGTATACTAGGATTCTTATAGTTGTGAATGTGGTTGAGGTGATCTTCGAACTCCGTACAATTATGAACATACTAGGAGATTTCAAGTGACATTATTACTAAAATGATGAGTATAGCATAATAACAAAAAACAAATGAGCATTATTCGCCAACCCCTATACTATTGCTCCTTTCCTTTATTCTAGACATAAATACTTTTATAAATTTGTTTGTTTTTAGTTCGAATTTTTTTCTTCTATGATTTTAACATTTCTTTCTTTTCAGTTCTGGACAATCACATTATAGCTAATGCTAATTGTTGTGCAGATGAACATTAGAATATAATCTTGTAGGAAAACATAGCCAACATTTTTCTATAAATGGCTATAACTATTTCACCCCTACTTGAAAAGAATGAATATATATATATATATATATATATATAGTCCTTATTACATGAGTCAGAGTGATGGGTAGGCTACACCAGAGGAAGGTAGCTGTAAAAACCCAGGTGTTGAACTTGACCTGTTGCTGAGTTACAGCCTGTAACTACAAGCAATACTGGTAAAATAGCAACATGAAACATGGTCAAATACCTAAAAATATCATTGTGAAGATACCTAGGGTGGAATATATATATATATATATATATATATATATGGTGCCCAACTTGTCCAGTTATGTTACCTGTAGAACCAGCCATCTGGTTACATAATAGGCAGTGTACCAAAGGTCAGTTGCAACACACAACTGGGCAAGTCCAGTTATGTAACTGACCAGTTGCTTGTATTCTATCCAGTTAGCTACATTAAATAATTCAGTTATTTGAAATTTAGTTCTAGTTAGTTTACTAGAATGTTTTAGGTGTAGCTAGCTAACTAAAATTAATTTTGGTTTTAATTTCAACACTACATTAAAAGTACATCAAAACATAATTATGATACTACTGTCCAGACAAGAGTAAATATATTATGAGGGCAGCACAATGCACTGATGTGGCACACAAAAGCACCAACTAACCTCGTAACAATAATGAAAACCAGTCATGCATGAATTATAAGAGCTTGAAGTTTAGGATACTACAATATTATAGCCTGGGAGTTTAATAAGTGTTTTATATTAGAGGTTGGTAACTCAAGGCATGTAAAGTTGCTATAAAACCCTCTAGAGGTTCCCCACACCCCCAGCTGATACTTTAGCTGCTGCACTAACATGGTTGGGTAGGCTTCATTGAGGAAGGTGGTAGCTGTAAAACTCAGAACTAGGTTGCTATAGTGTATCACAGGGTAATGAGCTCACACTGCACAATACAGTGTGAGATTACACCAACCTCCATACCTGGTGTAACCTATATTTGTACCATGGTATGTCCAAACTGTTCAATCAGATTGTGCTCAATTCAGTGGTGAATATATTTCATACCCACCTCTTAGGAGGTGAGTAAGTGAACAATAGCAACAACAAAAAAAAACAAAAAAAAATCTCATTTTAACAGCCAATATTGTTAATTAAAACTTAACCCAAAGTTAACTCGACCTCAGTTGACCCCTGAAGAGCTGAAGAGGACTTTGGCAAGAAGTCGAATGACTCTCTCGTTCTATTAGAACGAGAATTTTTTTTTCTATTATTATAATGACTGAATCAATAAGTAAACAGTCCAATCAAAATTAGTTTTTGTTCCTTTCCTATAGCCTAGAGCCATGGTGTTAGCTATGACATGAGTTATCTCATCACAGTCACACACCTAAAAGTAACATCGTGAAGATATTTAGTGTGGAATAACTCTTGGTCTTATCCCACAGTACCATGGAAGTGTATAAACAGAAGTTCATGTAAATATGGTTAACCACCCATTAATAATTGGCTTTTTCCCTTTATCTGGAATGCTATAATCATATTCATTCAATTTGCAATTTAACCACAACATTGTCTATTAAAAATCTAATTTTGATGATGATTTAGACACCAAAGAATGTCCAATGAAAAGGTTCAGAGCAGATCCTTGACTTCTACCATCAAAGCAAGCCTGTGCACTACCACCTATACATAATTCCTTGTAGTCTGGGCAACAGCTTCCACCAGTAAAGGCTACATTACAACCAGTGATGCACCAGCAATATCCTCCACCTGGAACTGCTTGACTCTCAGCCTTATTGCAACGACCTTGACAACTCAGTAGCTTCTCTGCTGCACAATGATTAGCGTAATCTGTGCAACAGTCTAGATGCTTGGAGCAGTTTGCATCACAATAGCATACTCCTTGATCTAACTTTTGAGACTCATTTGATCCACATCTTCCTGCACATGTAGCTTTGCCATGTGGCCTTTTCACACCCACATTCCAATTGGAACTGGAGATATTGCAGATATGGTCACTTCGATTGTATGACCAGATCCAACAATTGTTCCTTTTCACTTCATTTTCATGTATCTGCCACAAATATTTAGAGCAGTTTACATTCTTGTCACACTTGGCTCTGCAGGAGTCTTCACTGTCAACGTCACCTTCCCACAGTTGAGTGTTGTTGCCATTAATGGCATTACATCTCACCATTGATGCGAGGAAGTAAATACCTGGGTCAGATGGCAGTGCAACCTTGATTTTGTCTTTGCTTCCCCACCACCAATGAAATTTAGGTTGTGTCGGTTTACCGCTAGCTTCAGTAGTGCCAGCTTTGCAAGTATGTGACTGGTTAAATGGAGCCCACACAGCAGAATTAGTCCAAGCAGAATCACTTGTTTTTTTAACAAACGTGCCTATGGCTTTTAGAATATCAGACGGCATACTACCATTTTTGACCAGTAGTTCAGTAAAATAACCAAGATGTAGCATGAAGATGCCATTGAAAGAGTACCAGTCACCTCCAGGGTCAGCGTAAGAGCTGCAAGACTTCACATTGGAGGGAAATCCTCGCAATTCATCAATCAAGATGCCTTCGTTCGTGGTGTAGTTTTGCAATACTGCCTCTACAGCTCTGAGGCCTGTTTTGAGATAAGCCGAATGGCCAGTCACAAGATATAAATATGCTGAGGATGACAGCAGCAACCCCTGAGAATAGATGGCATCATGAGATTTACTGTTAACACAAGCATTGTCTTGAGAGGTAGCATTACAACAGGTATAGGGAATGGCTCCAGTAGATACCAAATATTTCTCACTCATCAGACCAAAGCCATCATCAAAACTGAAAAACCAATCCCAAAGTTGCTCTGCTCCTTTTAAGAAACGTGTACTGTTAGGGAGAGTGTATGCTAGTTTCGCACCAAGATGCAATGCTTCTAGGAGTTCAATGTTAAACTTGTACTCTCCTCCAGGACACGTGCTCCAAAGAAAGCCACCACAATCTTTATCCCATCCATACTCCCACGCCCAATCATAGAGGTTGATGGAATGATTCAACCATACAGTGTCCTACACAATAACAGCAGGAACTAATATTCATAGCTATGAATAAAACTATACATTACCTTGAGCCACTCATACACTCGTAGATAAGCTATCCCGTACCAAAGAAAGTCATCTATATAAGTACACAAGTCCCAGTTAGCATTGTAAGGTGAATGTGCAAAGACAGTGGCAGGCAATTGGGAATGATTAGTGGTATTCATAAGAATTCCATAGCTGGCTACTGACTCCACCATTACGCCAGTCCACCATCTGTAGCAATTGACACAAGTGCCAGTACTGTAACAACTACACTGTCCATCGATGCCTGACGCTGTTGCTCCAAGCTCACAAGAGAACAGAAATTTAATGTTCTTGTGAGTTGGATCACTTTCCCAAAAATAATTAAGAACACCTCCCAGTGTCTGCGATGCGCGGGTTGTGGCATTAGTGGCCACAGGAAATTCATATTCTGCTAGTACAATAACTGCAGAGGCAAAAAGTATTTTCAAAAGTTGCAGGCTGTGGGCGTAGAAGACACGGCTAGCCATGACGATCATTACCTGAGTGCGAGGAATTCACGAATATTTCATTAGCTGAGCCGGGTTGGTAAAGTATACTGTAGTCTACTTAAATGGGTACAGCATCGTCTATTTAAATGGGTACGGCGTCGTCACATTCAGTAGCAATTAAGGCCATGAAAGGACAGACAATGTGATAACTGAGAAGCATGAGAGAGATCGAGGAGAAGGGATTCAAGAAGAATAGCTGAGATGAAGAGAGTAGGAGAGAGATGCTGATGCAACTTAACTTAAAAAATAGAGCTAAAGGGTTTAGAACATCAAGTGCCACGATGTAATGGGTACTTGCTATAATAATAATAATAATAATAATTATTATTATTATTATTATTATTATTATTATTATTATTATTACTATTATTATTGTAATAGAGTTATGAAATGAATGAGTAAAGCTATCAGTCTCTTACTGAATTTTAAAATGAAAATTATAATATTAACTATTATTTTTTAATTACTCACAGTAGATGAAAATGTTTTTGGTGATGATGCTAGTTGAAAGACACTGAATTATTTGTGGTTTAATATAATGGTAATGTGGAAACGCTGTGGCCATTTTGAGCTATTCACACCTTCATATTTCCTTTATTCATTTATCTGTTTATTTATTTGTTCTTCAATAATATGACATAAGAATGAAAATTATAATATTAACTAAATAAGTAAATAAAGGATAATGGTAAATTTATTTATTAAATATGATGAATAAGTTTGGTTTTTCTTTTACAAATGTACTTGTTTTATTTGCTTCGAACCCATGGCTCAACTATTACATGTATAGCTACACACACTATTTTGTTCAACCATAAATTGCTCTCTAAAATTAATTCAAAATCACCATATATTATAATCATGTGTGTGAATAAAGTATGATAGGACCTATAGTTGTTCACATAATACCAAAGAGCTAAATATAACGCTGGACATCAAATCATGACCACAAAAGGTCATAACATAACTACAAGGCACGTATTTATTGAAAGTGATCATAATATGCAACAACAAAAAAAAAACAAGAACAAAAAAACACGACGGTACGTGTGCAGGTAGCGCGAGCGTTTATTCGCCCGCGCTACCTTCGTATTTAACCGCGCGTTCTTGCGGTTTTTGGCGGGCGACCAACGACGATCCAGTATAAAACTGTGAGGTTTGAACCCACGGGGGGAGAACAAAATGAAGACCTTTCGTGGTTGGTAGTGCTTTTTTTTGTATAGAGCCTCTCATAGTCTTCAGCGGTGTTGAGCACAGAGGGGAACGGACTCCTCCGACAGTGGGGAAGTCGGTGTGCCGTCTCCTACTGAGACTGAAAGTAAGTTTGTTACTGACGGTTACTTGGGTGTTTATGGCTAACTCCGTTGGTGGTGGTCGATCTCTCGGTTAAATGCGTCTCTTGGCGCTGGCCCTTGCTATACACGGTGAAGGGTCAGCTTGATTTGAAATATGTTGGTACTTAATTTGTCCGAATAGCATTATGCTTCACTTGTAATGCATTGATGGTACAGTTCATAGGTGGTGCGTGTAATACTGCCCTGTAACTTGAACTTTTATGTCTGCTGCATGTGAAACATGTGGCCTGCTAACCACATGGTTACCTTGTCTGTTCAGCAGGTGGGAAAGCTTGCCTAAGAATGCTCACTGCAGAACACCCTATGAGCAACTTAGCAAGTGACCTAGCCAAGTGCAAGGTGACCAGTTGTCCCATGGAGGAAGCCAAGAAGAAAGGCACCTGTAGGCTTATTAAGAGACCTGGATCTACTACATTGACTATCCATGACTCTCCTGCTGGAGTGATCAGCTACACCAAGCATGAGGGCAGGATGAAAGGTGAGGGACACTTTTATGTATCAGTAAATGTGTAGTTTGGTTCTGAAATGTAAGGGATAAGAAAGTGACAAAAAGCTAATCTTGACTAGATACACAAAAATACCTGTTGAGTATACAGCAGATTGCTAATGAGGATACAGGCATATTCCTTTCTTTCCTTTTTTTTTTTCTTTTTTTTTTCCTTCATTTTTATTTCCTTTAATTTGGGGAGGAGGGGGGGGGGG
>WLWD01000276.1_pt1 | contig 24230 bp, 13 predicted proteins | sample 6712731 | NCBI WGS metagenome assembly WLWD01 (sample SAMN12718690, study PRJNA576275) | sponge metagenome | isolation source: marine sponge | host: Mycale hentscheli | place: New Zealand: South Island, Marlborough, Capsize Point | collected 2014-11-01 | reverse complement strand
CTGGGTTGGTATTCATAATACTGGTACTCTCTGGGTTGGTATTAACAATACTGGTACACTCTGGGTTGATATTCACAATACTGGTACACACTGGGTTGGTATTCATAATACTGGTACTCTCTGGGTTGGTATTAACAATACTGGTACACTCTGGGTTGGTATTCACAATACTGGTACACACTGGGTTGGTATTCATAATACTGGTACTCTGTATTCACAATGGTACACACTGGGTTGGTTTTCATAATACTGGTACTCTCTGGGTTGGTATTCACAATACTGGTACACTCTGGGTAGGTATTCACAATACTGGTACACACTGGGTTGGTATTCATAATACTGGTACTCTCTGGGTTGGTATTCACAATACTGGTACACTCTGGGTTGGCATTCACAATACTGGTACACACTGGGTTGGTATTCATAATACTGGTACTTTCTGGGTTGGTATTCACAATACTGGTACTCTCTGGGTTGGCATTCACAATACTGGTACTCTCTGGGTTGGTATTCACAATACTGGTACAGTCTGGGTTGGTATTCACAATATGGCGGGGTTGGGTATTCACAATACTGGTACAGTCTGGGTTGGTATTCATAATACTGGTACTCTCTGGGTTGGTATTCACAATACTGGTACAGTCTGGGTTGGTATTCATAATTACTGGTACTCTCTGGGTTGGTATTCACAATACTGGTACACTCTGGGTTGGTATTAACAATACTGGTACACACTGGGTTGGTATTCATAATACTGGTACTCTCTGGGTTGGTATTCACAATACTGGTACACTCTGGGTTGGTATTCACAATACTGGTACACAATGGGTTGGTATTCATAATACTGGTACTCTCTGGGTTGGTATTCACAATACTGGTACACTGGGTTGGTATTCATAATACTGGTACACACTGGGTGGTATTCACAATACTGGTCAACTCTGGGTTGGTATTCATAATACTGGTACACCTGGGTTGGTATTCACAATACTGGTACACTCTGGTTGGTATTCACAATACTGGTACACACTGGGTTGGTATTCACAATACTGGTACACTGGTACACACTGGGTTGGTATTCACAATACTGGTACAGTCTGAGTTGGTATTCACAATACTGGTACACTCTGGGTTGGTATTCACAATATTGGTACACTCACTATTGGCAGTCATGGTATCAGTACAGTCTGTATCGGCAGTCATACTGGTATACAAATCCTGGTCATCTAGTTCAGCATGCAACAACCACTCTTCATTGACTTCAACATTGGCATATAATGGGTTATGTTTCTTCAACCATTTTAATGCATTCAGGACTTTCTCAAGGGGTTACATAATCATACATGTAATGGCCTTTATACGATAGTTTACGTTTCAATTTGAGGGCTACGAGTTCACTCTGAGAGGGGAGTCTGGGAAGTACAGTGCACACATTATCTAGTTTAGATGGTACATTCACAGCCAGGGTTTCATCTAGTGGGGGTGCAGGGGGGGAAACTTCCCCCCCAAAGTCCTCAACTTCCCCCCCAAATTCCTCAACTCCCTCCCCAAAAGAAAATATTCAGATAGATGATGTCATCTTAAAATAATTGTGAGTGGAAAAAATTGTGAGTGTGTGCAAAAGTTTAAATGGCAAGTCTGCGCTTTTTCCGGTTCTTCCAGTGTTCTACTATTGTTTCTAGCTCTCTATAACTTAATTTCTCAGGACCTTCAATGCAAACTTGCATAGCTTGATCAAGAGTTTCTTCACTGAGCCTGCTTCTCAACCTTGTCTTTACAAGCTTCATGTCACTAAAGCTTCTTCCCCCCCAAACCAAAAATCCTAGATGAAACCCTGACAGCTGGACCATGGATACATCTCTGCTTGCCTGATGGTAGAGCCACCATTTTCATGAATGGTAAACGTAATGATATTAGTCTAACTTCTAATAAATTCAGACAGGACAGTTCAGGTGGAATAGTGGGTAATTTCAGACCATTAGCAATGGCTTGTGTTGGCATTTTACCACGAGTTAGTGCTGTATGACAAGTATTACATATCCATTCTTTACCATCATTGGAATAAATAAATTCCGGACTGAATACATCAGACAGTAATTCAGGACTAGCTTTCACATACTTGTGCACATTCAGAGATATAACTGATTTTTTGTACATTAGTCTATGGCAGGATTTGCAAACATAATCTGGACCCTGTTTTGTTTTGGCTATAAATGACTGTATAACATTTGGTAAAGGAATGCCGTGGGATCTTATGCAGACCTGACATTTAGAATTGGCTTGCCTACATCTCTGGGTCTCTTCAGGAGTCTCCTGAGCTCTTTTTTGGGCATGGCAATGAACATTAGCTTGCTTACGTCTCTGGGTCTCTTCAGGTGTCTCCTGAGCTCTTTTTTGGGCATGGCAATGAACATTAGCTTGCTTACGTCTCTGGGTCTCTTCAGGTGTCTCCTGAGCTCTTTTTTGGGCATGGCAATGAACATTAGCTTGCTTACGTCTCTGGGTCTCTTCAGGTGTCTCCTGAGCTCTTTTTTGGGCATGGCAATGAACATTAGCTTGCTTACGTCTCTGGGTCTCTTCAGGTGTCTCCTGAGCTTTTTTTTGGGCATGACATTTAACATCAGCTTGCTCACATCTTCGGGTCTTTTCAGATGTTTCCTGGGCTCTTTTTTGGGTATTACATTTAGCATTAGTTTGCTTACATATCTGGGATTCTTCAGGGGTAGCTCGTGCTTTTTTGTGGGCATGATATTCAGAATCAGCTTGCTTACGACTCTGAAACTCAGCAGAAGTTTCCCGGGCTCTTTTAAGGGCATGACATTTAGAATCAGTTAGTCTACGTCTATGGGACTGATCAGAACTTTCTAAACCTCTTTTTCGTGCTTGACACTCAGCCATACTGTTTTTACGACTTTCTGAGGACTTCATAACATTTTCGGGCTTTAGGGCTAACTTTGGCTTGGTAGAAAAACAATGACCACAGGGACATCGGGACTTTCTAACATGGAGGACACTAGCACACTTAGGACACACTTTTTGAAAAGCAGGCATACTCAAAGAACTTACCGTTGATGAATGGAACTGACCTAGGCAAGGGAGACCTCTACTCAGAGAGAAGACGACACAATAATTGTACAGAGAGAACTGGAACGCTACCAACTGCAACACGACATGCGGGCGGAATGATTATATACTCACGCGACCCCGTGTGATTAAGGGGCGTGTCGCCCGCTGTAAACCTACGATCGCACGGCTCTGGAAAGACTCGCTTTTTCAGGAAAATGAAGTCCAAAATCAAAATTCTGGCATATTAAAGGAACTTACTTCGTGAAATACTGCGGTTTGATGCCGCTTTCATAGCCTGGCTGGTTCCTATGTACCTTCCAGAAGTGCCTGTTGACAGACAGAGTGACAGAATGAATGAATGAACTAGAGCACTAAAGTGCAAACCCTCAGCGCTAGTTAGCTAGTATGATAAAGAAAATAATAACAAAGGAAAAGTGTAAAAAAAGAAAGAGAAGTGGCATGAAGAGAGGCAGGAAAGAGAAAAAGACAATGAAGAGGGACAAAAGAAAGAGGAATAACGAAGAGGAAATGTAAAAGAAAAAGTTAATAAAAAGGGAGTAAGAACAGATAAGAAAAATAAAGAGCAAAAAAAAAAAAAAAGCACAGCACCCGGTTAACCAAAAAATAATGAATTAAAAAAAAAATCATTCTCAGCTACTTGAACTAGAACCCGAGAATTCTACTTCAAGAAACATGGAATTACAGTCTTAGCATGCACACTGGCTTTAGTTCTTGGCAAGTGGAAAGAGACACACTCCCACATTTTACATTTCTAGCAAGTTATCTCAGGATTTCCTATAGCTATGTGCATGAAGTGTCATAGACCTTATACTCCGGATTTCTAAACTTTAATTATGTGGTGGTGCCATTTTAGTGACCTTAAAAACTAAATAAAACTTTCAGTTCATCAACACGTGATTTAATCATTGTGTGAGAAATAACATCCACATCACTGCTCTTCAAGCACAGTGAAGGACCAAGAAGTCAAATACTGAAAATATTTTCTTACAAAATAATCTCCAAGAACAAACCATAGTATGTTTACAAGGGATGATATGAGAAAATGAATAGGTTTAAATGGAGGGGGTGGGAGAAGAGTTTGAAATTTGATGTGAAGAGGGTAAGAGTAGACACAGCATTTAATTAATTGTTGGAAATCTTATCTGCCTCCCATGTAGTATTGTTGAGCAAGGTGGGGTAGAAATAAGGGTTGTGGTGTTGGACAAGACTGGAACAGCAATCACAGGTTATCGCCTCCTGACACTTGCAACTTTGATGAGATCATTATTCTGGATTCACAAGCACATGCACATCTATAATGGTTTGTAAATTCATATACATACTGATCATTAATAGAACTACCACTATCATTATTTTCTAGAGAGAAATAATATTTAAATTAATAATAATAATAATAATAATAATATTAACTAGAGCACTGAAGTGCAAACCCTCAGCGCTAGTTAGCTAGTATGATAAAGAAAATAATAGGAAAAGTGTAGAAACAAAAAAAAGAAAGAGAAGTGGCATGAAGAGAGGCAGGAAAGAGAAAAAGACAATGAAGAGGGAAAAAAGAAAGAGGAATGAATTAAAAAAGGTAGGAAGAAAAGAAAAAGGAAGAAGAAAGAATGAAAAACAGTACACGAAAGAAAAGAAAGGAAAAGGTATGAAAGAAATAAAAACAGTAGGAAGAAAGAGGAAAATAAAGAAAAATAAGGCAAGAAGACAAAAGGAAAAAGAAAAAAAAACAGGATGAAAAAAAAAGATGAAAAAAAAAAATAGCGTCGACAAGGATTCGAACCAGAGACTATTGGATTAGTTACTTGCTCACTCAACGACTACACAACGCAACACCTCACGCTGAATTCATGTAATTGTTAGCTATTTAAAAGTTGATTTTCAACGCAAGCTGGCTCACGTGACAAGTAAGTTTTTAAAGGGGCGGTTCCCGCTGTAAGCCTACGATCGCACGGCTCTGGAAAGACTCGCTTTTTTCTGGAAAATGAAGTCCAAAATCAAAATTCTGGCATATTAACTTTACTTACTTCGTGAAATACTGCTGTTTGATGCCGCTTTCAAAGCCTGGCTGGTTCCTACCTTCCAGAAGTGCCTGTTGACAGACAGAGTGACAGAATGAACTAGAGCACTGAAGTGCAAACCCTCAGCGCTAGTTAGCTATATATAGTATGATAAAGAAAATAATAACAAAGGAAAAGTGTAGAAAAAAAGAAAAAGAAAGAGAAGTGGCATGAAGAGAGGCAGGAAAGAGAAAAAGACAATGAAGGGACAAAAGAAAGAGGAAAAGAAAGGAAAAGGTAGAAAGAAATAAAAACAGTAGGAAGAAAGAGGAAAATAAAGAAAAATAAGGCAAGAAGACAAATGGAAAAAGAAAAAAAACAGGATAAAAAAAAAAAGATGAAAAAAAAAAAATACCGTCGACAAGGATTCGAACCAGAGACTATCATGTTAGGTACTTGCTCACTCAACCACTACTCAATGCAACACCCTCACGCTCAGTGCATGTAATTGTTAGCTATTTAAAAGTGATTTGCAACCTGCAAGCTGGCTCACGTGACAAGCACGTTTTTTAAGGGGCGGTTCCCGCTGTAAGCCTACGATCGCACGGCTCTGGAAAGACTCGCTTTTTTCTGGAAAATGAAGTCCAAAATCAAAATTCTGGCATATTAAAGGAACTTACTTCGTGAAATACTGCTGTTTGATGCCGCTTTCAGAGCCTGGCTGGTTCCTACCTTCCAGAAGTGCCTGTTGACAGACAGAGTGACAGAACGAACGAATGAATGAATGAACTAGAGCACTGAAGTGCAAACCCTCAGCGCTAGTTAGCTAGTATGATAAAGAAAAGGAAAAGTGTAGAAGAAAAAAAAAGAAAGAAAAGTGGGATGAAGAGAGGCAGGAAAGAGAAAAAGACAATGAAGAGGGACAAAAGAAAGAGGAAATGAAAGGAAAAGGTAGGAAAGCAATCAAAACAGTAGGAAGAGGAAAATAAGGCAAGAAAAAGAAAAAAAGGAAAAAAAAAGGATGAAAAAAAAAATGAAAAAAAAATGGGTTCGAACCAGTGACTTCTAGGTTAGCTACTTGCTCACTCAACAACTATGCCACGGAACACCTCATGCTCAATCCACGTAATTGTTAGCTATTTAAAAGTGATTTGTAACCTGCAAGCTGGCTCACGTGACAAGCAAGTTTTTTAAGGGGCGGTTCCCATTACCGTAACATACGATTGTGGGACTGAAATTCTACACGCTTTTTCTTGAAAACTAAGTCAAAACTAAAAATTCTGGCACATTAAAGGGACTTACTCTGTGAAGTGCTATAGTTTGATGTCGCTTTCAAAGCCTGGGTAGCCGTAATCTTCGAGATCCCCTGTTGACTGACGGACGGAATGACTGACAGGATGACTACTGTAACCCTCTGGGCGCATGCGCGCTGAGGGTTAATGAATGACGGGTTGACTACTATATACCCTCAGGCGCATGCGCACTGAGGGTTAATGACACTAGGACTACTGTAACCCTCTGGGCGCATGCGCGCTGAGGGTTAATGACACTAGGACTACTGTAACCCTCTGGGCGCATGCGCGCTGAGGGTTAATGAATGAATGAACTAGTTAGCTGGTATGATAAAGAAAAGGAAAAGTGTAGAAACAAAAAAAAAGAAAGAGAAGTGGCATGAAGAGAGGCAGGAAAGAGAAAAAAGACAATGAAGAGGGACAAAAGAAAGAGGAAATGAAAGGAAAAGGTAGGAAAGCAATAAAAACAGTAGGAAAAAAAAAAAAAGACAAGAAGAAAAAAAACAAAAAAACAGGATGAAAAAAAAAATGACCACCTACTTGGGTTCGAACCACTGACTTCTAGGTTAGCTATTCGCTCACTCAACAACTATGCCACGGAACACCTCACGCTGAATCCATGTAATTGTTAGCTATTTAAAAGTGATTTGCAACCTGAAAGCTGGCTCACGTGACAAGCAGGTTTTTTAAGGGGCAGTTCCCATTACCGTAAAGTACGATTGTAGGCTACTCGCTTTTTCTTGAAAACTAAGTCCAAACTAAAAATTCTGGCACATTAAAGGGACTTACTCTGTGAAGTGCTATAGTTTGATGTCGCTTTCAAAGCCTGGGTAGCCGTACTCTTCGAGATCCGCTGTTGACTGAATGAATGAATGAATGAATGAAGCACCAGGAGGTGCGAACCCTCAGCGTATGTCCACCAGAGATCAGCAGTAGAAGCGAACGTCTGTTAAGGGTGCCCGCACACCGCCTACGCAATTTTTTGTTGATGGTTGCTATGCACGATTACTACTATTTGTATACTTACAGGGGCTTCTCCACTACAACACAAGGACAAAGTACCTGCCGAAGGAGCCGCTCACTAATTTTAGAGCGAATCTGGAAGAAATATCGCGGCCTGGTTATAAAACTTTGGGACACTTTTTTGGAGCGGTGCGGTAAGTTGGAGCTCCGCAATTTGGTGCACTACTAGCCGAGCCGATACTCTACTGCAAGACAGAGAGTTCTTATCCATTTCAATATTACTTTATGATATATTCGCAATTTTTTCTATTTATAAGATATTGAAAAATTCTCGCTGTAGTGCAGTTCATTTTTTTTTTGTTTACCCGTGTATAAAATTTTTGTGTCGTTCTCATTATTAGATTCCAAGAAAAACTGACCCAAAATTTGGAACTTTAATTCCACTCGCAATTCTTAAGAAATAGCCCCACCCCCATATCTCGTACTATGAGTACGCGAGCAATTTTTTTTCAATTAGTTTGTATTGTTTCTAAAAAGAGCCCGCCTATATCAAGAGTAAGCAAACATCAATACAACAATAACAAGAGAGAGTCTGAAATGAGAGCAGTTTATTGGAGATAGCCAAAGGTGAAGTTATTACATTTGCCAGCTTGGGAAGTCTTCGCTCCGCAGAAATCGAGCCTGGTGGATCCATCCACTTGAGCTCAGGTGCGCATAGTCCGGAGAACGGCTACTGGTGGAGAGGCAGCCTGGTGCAACTTGCTGCGCGAGCTCAGACGACGTATGGAGAGTTGCTGTAAACGAATATGAGACAACAAGAAGCTAAACTAAAACACCACAACTTCGCAAAGTATACTTCTGTTACTACTGCGCGATTGTTTCTGCTCGCGTATTATCCAATGGTGGGGTATTGGCGGGGAATAAATTAATGTCCGGATCTACAGGCGGTGCGCGTTGCTATGTGCGGGCACCCTTAAAAATTATTTCAAACCTTTAGCATTTACACACAGACAGTCACTACTTACGGCGATACAAAGAAAGAAGCAAACAACAGAGCGAAGGGAACGCCTCTAGGTTAAAACAGATCAGCTCCGCGGTATATAACTCGACTCTAGCCCCCTTACAAGCGTGAAGCGCGACAATTGCAACTGCAGTAAGTACTACAAGCCAATTGGCCACTTTCTAGCTGCAATTTTCAGCTCACGTGATTATAACGTGCGGTAAAGGGGCGTTACTGGTAGCGCACTAGCGATCGTACGAACGGCTAAAATCGACTAGCTTTTTCTTGAAAACTAAGTCGAAACAAAAAATTCTAGCACATTAAAGGGACTTACTTTGCAAATTTCTCTATCTCTACATCGTTTCAGAGCCTGGAAGGCCGTCGTCTTCGAGATCCGTTGTTGAATGAATGAATGAACTAGAGCACTGAAGTGCAAACCCTCAGCGCTAGTTAGCTAGTATAAGAAAAGGAAAAGTGTAGAAACAAAAAAAAAAGAGAAGTGGCATGAAGAGAGGCATGAAAGAGAAAAATGCAATGAAGAGGGATAAAAGAAAGAGGAAATGAAAGGAAAAGGTAGGAAAGCAATAAAAACAGTAGGAAGAGGAAAATAAAGCAAGAAGAAAAAAAAAAAAAAAAAACAAGATGAAAAAAAAAATCATCTACTTGGGTTCGAACCAGTGACTTATAGGTTAGCTATTTGCTCACTCACGAACTATGCCACGGAACACCTCACGGTCAATCCATGTAATTGTTAGCTATTTAAAAGTGATTTGCAACCTGCAAGCTAGATCACGTGACAAGCAAGTTTTTAAGGGGCGGTTCCCATTACCGTTACGTACGATTGTAGGACTGAAATTCTACTCGCTTTTTCTTGAAAACTAAGTCAAAACTAAAAATTCTGGCACATTAAAGGGACTTACTCTGTGAAGTGCTATAGTCTGATGTCGCTTTCAAAGCCTGGGTAGCCGTACTCTTCGAGATCCGTTGTTGACTGAATGAATGAATGAACTAGAGCACTGAAGTGCAAACCCTCAGCGCTAGTTAGCTAGTATGAAAAGGAAAAGTGTAGAAACAAAGAAAGAGAAGTGGCATGAAGAGAGGCAGGAAAGAGAAAAAGACAATGAAGAGGGACAAAAAAAAGAGGAAATGAGAGGAAAAGGTAGGAAAGCAATAAAAACAGTAGGAAGAGGAAAATAAGGCAAGAAGAAAAAAAAGAAGAAAAAAAAACAGGATGAAGAAAAAAAAAAAAAAAAAAAAAGCATCTACTTGGATTTGAACCAGAGACTTCTAGGTTAGCTATTTGCTCACTCAACAACTATGCCACGGAACACCTCACGCTGAATCCACTTAACCCTTTCACCGGCACAAGCGCCTATAGGCGCTCAAGGATGACGTAATGCGGGAAAACAATTTTTCCCCCTAAACGATAAACGCTAAAGCTTAGCTGCAGCGTCCAGAGCACGGCTAATGTGTTGTTCTATTGCATGTATTTTTAGAATAGAAATAGCTACTACGTAACTAAGGTAGTCGGGCTAAAAATAAACTTAACATTAGTTCGAAAAATGGCGATAAATTTGTCTGCAACTGAGGCGGTGGATCTTGTCTGCGACGACGTTTTCGACTGCGAACGTGAGAGGGAAGGGGTACAGGAGCTATATAGCTACCGCAGAGGTACTACTGTCGAGAATAGAGAGTTGGACTTGCTCGCTAAAGCTGTCATTTCATTACCGGTTGAGGAAACTACTAGTTTTCAACTTGAGAGCTACTAGAGCACTGTAGGTAGCGAACATACCAGCAGCAATGTCAAAGAGGATATGGAACTTGATATTCCAGGTAAGAAAAGCAGCTATTTACGCAGTATTGAAGGGAAAAAAGTAAGAAATAGTTTTCCCGGGAACATGGCGGTAAGTTTCATTATGCCCAAAAGCTTTCCCGGGAATATGGCGCTAATTTGGTCACTGCTGTAAACTCTTTTCTTACAAACTCCCAGCAATGAGTAATGATTTGACTTAGCCACCTTTGCTCTCTGAATTACTTTGGACTTCCTATTCATTCAAAGGATGATGTCTCTACTTCTGCAAGGTCTGAATATTGAGATGATGGTAATACTGATTATGCTGAAAGCATGAAGAAAGGTTGACAAAGTATAGAATGGATGAAAAAGGAAGAGTATGAGTAAGAATGTGGCTAGAGAGAGGAGTGAGTGTGTGCAGAGGACTGGAATGTTAGTAAAATATTCTTGTATTCTTGATGTTCTTCTGCCCAGCAAACAGTCACGCCTCCTCTGGTGTCATCAGTGAGCAACAGCATTGCTGGCTCAGATAACTGTCTATTATAACAGTAAAAAATATCTAATCACGCACAAACAATTGCTAATATTGCACTGGAAGCATACAGATCACTTTGTTATGATGATATAGTTACATTGTGGTCCCAAAACCACTTTGTGGTTTGTTGCTAAGCAACCAAATTTGACCAAAAATGTTGAACAATACATGTACTTTCACGTGATATATGGTTGCTAGGTACTTTTTTGAACTCCTGATTTTATATTTATTTTTAAACATTATTCATGTAGAAAAAATAAATAACTGAATTTTATCTGCCGGTGAGAGGGTTAATTGTTAGCTATTTAAAAGTGATTTGCAACCTGCAAGCTGGCTCACGTGACAAGCAAGTTTTTTTAAGGGGCGGTTCCCATTACCGTAACGTACGATTGTGGGACTGAAATTCTACTCGCTTTTTCTTGAAAACTAAGTCAAAAGTAAAAATTCTGGCACATTAAAGGGACTTACTCTGTGAAGTGCTATAGTTTGATGTCGCTCTCAAAGCCTGGGTAGCCGTAATCTTCGAGATCCCCTGTTGACTGACGGAATGACTGACAGGATGACTACTGTAACCCTCTGGGCGCATGCGCGCTGAGGGTTAATGACGGGTTGACTACTATATACCCTCAGGCGCATGCGCACTGAGGGTTAATGACAGGTTGACTACTATATACCCTCAGGCGCATGCGCACTGAGGGTTTAATGACACTAGGACTACTGTAACCCTCTTGCGCATGCGCGCTGAGGGTTAATAACTAGCAAGTATCTGTGCCACACAGTGGCACTTGCTGAGCAAATAAATTGCAGTCATAAGTTGGCTGATAGAGAGACAGATCTAGATTCAAAGTTTATTTACTATAAAAACATCTCCAACGAAGACCGGCAAGAATCCCAAAATTCTTTGAAGTTCAATTGATGACCATTCTGGGTTCACAAGCATGTTTAAAAAAAAACACATACGGTATGTACCTTCATATACACACTGATCATATATACACTGTAAAAAACGAGGTGTTACATTACACCTCTTTTGGTGTTCCAACTACACTGTCTGTACTACACCCCATGGGGTGTATTGATACACCCCCAAATTAGTGTCCCATTACACCCTTCAAACACCCTCCTGGTATACCAAATAGGGTGTACCATTACACCCCTATCACACTCATAGGAGTGTTACACTACACTCCTACAGTGTATATGAACACCAAAACACACCTTATAGGGTGTAATTCTTCGCCAATATAAAGTGTACTGTAACGCCATGTGATTATATTCAGGTATAATACAGTAAATATTATTTCATATACAATACAGGTATGAGATGACACAAAAATTGTATGTTTGTATGTTTAGGTCCAATGATGACAGTTCACTCCCTCAGTGATGTAGAGTTCTTCAATCATCCATCACAGACACACCTTAGACAATCTCTATTCACTCAGCTTCATCTAAACACAAAGAACATTGAACACATTAACTTCCATATTTGATAAATTATTACAAAATATTACTACAGGCAACATGTCTACGTCAACTAACTGTGCAGCCCACAAAAAAATAAAAAATAAAGCCCCTTATATATTATTGTATTATATTAACTTCTATTTTCACTATCACTCTATATGGCAGTACCTAAATGGGAATATAACGTCCCCTACCACCTCAGTTTTAAACGCCACATGGCGCCGTGATTCGCTTGACAATTACGATTATTCACTAGAATGGCGACACAGTTGTTGTTGTTTTTAATACAGTTTCTCTGACATAAAGTAGTACTTCATATAAAAAAAAAAAAGGTGTAAGCACCAAATATTGCCCTAAATTTTTTTTCAAACAGCAGTCTGGAGCTATTGCAGGCATTTTCTAAATAGCTCAGTTTGCTTCGGAATTGTTTGTATTGGTATAAATCTTAACTGGAAAAAAGTTTTTAAAAATATGTGTCCATTCTTTACCGAATTGGTGGTCAGTCACCTGCCAGTAAAAGGGTTGAAGAACACACGATTTTGCCTCAGAACACTTAAAACATAAGCCCCCCTTAGTAAACTTAAGGATTGGACGTGGTAAACCAATCCTGAGTTACAGTGTGAAGCAAGGGAACCCTTTACCTCATTACAGATAGTACTTTTTGATATTGCAAATTTAATTCACTCCTATCTATCCCACCTATAGATACATGTCTGTCCCACTGTCTTTCCCATCCCAGACACACATGTATGTATAGGTGGAATAGATGGACATCCCATGGAACCCCAAGGTCCCGGGGACGATGGGATGGGTCGGACAATTTCTGGCATTTCCAGACATTTATGGAGTGAATTTACATTCCCTATTACACTTATATAAAACTTACTTAGCCAGTCATTTGAAGCTTGTGTATAGATTACGCCTTGATACAAAACCTTTTACCTGCATACACACATGAAAATGGTTACTAAATTAATATTAACTATTATCATTGTCCCATAAAAATGAAAGGTTATGTATACTATGGGAACAGAAACACTTTGACATCAAATTTCGGTCTAATTCTTAAGTACCTGATCAAATTCAAATTGGAAGATCATGTCAGAGAAAAGTTTGGTACTAGCTATTGTGGTATGTACTTTCATATGTACATGTCAGGCCAAAATTATAAATGTCCTTTCAAAGTCATGGTGAAAGGGTATAACATCAGATAGACTCTGGTCCGTTATTTACAGCATTAAAAGAACCCCTAGATTATGCATGTACAGCGAGGACATCAATGGCATTAGGATAAATAGGTAAAGGGTTCATTCTAGAAAATGGTTAGCAGTATACTCGAGCCTCTCTGTGTTCTGAGTAATGGACACCATCAACCAGTCACAAGCTTGTGTGATTTGTGGTAAGGGGACATCAATATAGTGAGTCTATTAAAATGACTTGTAGTTTGTTGACCCCCCTCGGTTCCAGACTGACATGCACAAGTTACACATGACTTTAAAAAGGTTCATGATAATAAAATAAGTTAAAATAGTACTACAGACTCAGTGGATTTGTAAACTTAAAGCACTCAAAACTCTCTCTCTTAAAGTAAACACCAATAAGTTCAGCAAGAAAATAACTCAGAATCTCATCTCTGCCAACCCATTTCATTAACCCTTTACCACATGAAATCAATTACACACCCTTTACCCTAAGCACAATAAACCTTTTACCGTTTCCATGGTAGGCCCCAAAAAAGCCAATTAGAGTTGCTTATATCCTATATCAAATTTTATAGGACTCATTATTATTCCTGTTGTAAGTACGAAACCCCTTACCTAATCTTCATCACAACTAAGAATTTTCAATACTTCACTTCTTTAACATCACCCTACATACAAAATGTTATACATATGCTTAACCCTCTACTAATTCTAGCTCAGCACAATAGGTGGGAATATTCTTCTAACAGAAACAATACTAAATAATACTATTTATTCAGTACAATAAAATTATTGGGGAGAAAGAAGGAGGGGCTAAAAATAAGGGATGCCACATCACTTCTTGCAGGGAAATACCAATTTCAGCAGTCACATTACCTCCACTGCTCATATAAATACCCTACAAATTTTAAAACACACAACAACTCCCAATGGTATACCAATACTTCTTAATCAATATTATTTCATTAGAGAAAAAAGTACTGAATAACCTCACAACTGCAAATCAAAAAAGAATAACTTGCAAATCTTTTACAATTACTGGTCAAAATTGCTGCTACTTACAACTAGAATTTTACAATTCCAAATTGAGTTAGTCTAATATCGAGACCATTCACCTTTTTTTGTGAGACCGGCACAGTGCTGCAAATGATATTATTTTAGTTTCTAATTTGTGCTATGTAGTGCAGATTGCTTGGAACTCTGATACTGTGTTAGTTCACCTAGTCTGGTGTTGCCTACCCTTTACCTACTTTTAATATGGTGCGGGAGAGGAGGAAAGGGTCTGGGGACTCTAGTACCAATGACCAGTTTGAAATAATTTTTTGCGCATGCTCTAATTAAGCCCAACTGTGGACACTCTGGTAGTCTTGCGGTCTATTATTCAAGAAAGGTCCCTAACGCTTGCAACATGTACTTGATATCAGAAGGCGCTTGTATTGCATGGTAAGAATTTACCCTTGTACACAGGGTCTAGTTGAATTAACCTAGTCTCTATGAAAGATACACTGTTTATCATTGAATCTGTCAAGGGACCCGTTCTGGGGGCGAGTTCAGTTTGGCATACAGCAAAATACTAACACATACATATAATGTATAGCCAATTGGATTATCAGGGTCTGTGGACAACTTCATACGTACCAGCTCTAGAAATGGCTATACCCCAAACCTTTAGCAATTGACTGTCACTACCGTTGTACAGCTTCAGGTTACTTTTATCAAACTATCTGGCTGGTAAGTTATGGTGAAATCTCTTCAACCGTTATTGAGACGAAGTATCCTGGGTGGAGGAAAGGGTCTGGGGACTCAAGTACCAATGATCAGATTCTGGTGCTAACCACCAATTTAAAACATTCACCACAGTGGTTGTACACAATATTTAAAAAGGTAAGGGTCGGCAACACCAGACTATAGTTCACCTGGGGTCTCAAAAAGTTAAGTAAAGGGTCTATAAATAACTCCTACACAATGGGTTTCATAATAATATCAACATTAAATTGTCTGCTATATCAATTAAAACACAGCTGCTAGCTGCTGGCAGAAATACTGTATTTCTTATACCTAGCCCTACCCCCACCCCTTCCCTATAAATTAATATTTATGCCGTCCAATGCCTGCCACTAGTTTAGCTACACCTATGACTTCTCCTTTCCCCACCTCACTTACTTGCAGCATTTCCTGGTAACGGTACCAATTGGCACATTTTGAATGAATATAGTAGACCTTTTAGATCAAATGAACCGCCAAATTCCTTACGTACAGTAGTAGCAAGTGCGCTTTCTCACGTGATGACGTCAGAAACCCTTTACCCTATTTAGAGATATGTAATTCAATCTACCCTTTACCGATTTTATGAAGATCAGTCTTGAAAATGTAGACGTGTATAGTAGTGCTCAAATAAACTTGTGGGGATAGACCTCGGGATAGACGAATGTGTGAATCACTTTTCTGCCTACCGTTGTATTCATACAAACATTATTGTAAGTTACAACCCTAATAAGCTAGCGCCGGCGGGCGGGGTTCATTATCCATTATTCCAATTTTGGAACAGACACTATGAATCTGCCATGGTAGGAGAGTTTTCTTGGAGGATTTGCAGTACACTGCAGGGTTTCATCCAGAAATTTTTTGTCTTGGGGGGGGGGGGTCGAAATTAAAGTGGAGTACACTAGCACACTTAGGACACACTTTTTGAAAAGCAGGCATACTCAAAGAACTTACCGTTGATGAATGGAACTGACCTAGGCAAGGGAGACCTCTACTCAGAGAGAAGACGACACAATAATTGTACAGAGAGAACTGGAACGCTACCAACTGCAACACGACATGCGGGCGGAATGATTATATACTCACGCGACCCCGTGTGATTAAGGGGCGTGTCGCCCGCTGTAAACCTACGATCGCACGGCTCTGGAAACAGTCTAATCGCCAACGTACCGGAAGTCCAATGCAAGCTGTACAAAACCATTTGCAACCGCGACTGAAATAATTTACTGTTTTCCGTATACTATGAATAAGTCTGTTTTTTAGTTGCTGCAATTAGCACCCCTTTTAGATACCCATAGATTACTAGGAATCCCAACAAATGATATTCATTGGAAGGCACACGTCGTGGTGAAAATCTGGTTTTGATAGCTTCAACCAAACGGAAGTTATATCTTTAAGTGTACAGGCAATCCACTGTTGTTCTTTTGTGGGCCATTTTCCTGGAAATATCTGTTTTGGCCACATCACTGGTAAGATCAGTAGATTAATACCTGTAGTTTACCTTGGTAATATTTACTTTAGTGTCCCATGTTCCACTTTTCCAAAATTATGCTAACATTTCATTCAAAAATATGTAAACAATAATGAGATAATAGCTGAAACAATAAACAACACAATAACTATGATGACATCTAATGACACAATTTCAAATTTTGAAAAATAACAGGCATGTAGTAAAACATAGGCTTGAGTTGATTTCTTCTTCCATCTCTTCCAGCAGCCTTTTTCCTCTCGCGAAGTTGCAGTGTCCGTTCCAAGTGTGCACCTTTCTCCTCCCCCAAGTCGTCTCTCCACCTGATCTCATATCTATATTGTGGTATGGTATGTGTATGGCAATATGGCACAAATTAGCGTACACGATGGTAAATGTGGTCCGTGCCACTTGTGCGAAAAAAAGAGTACAAATTATGTACATCTTGCTTTCAAATCTGATTGCAATGTTGCAGCACTTATTAGAGCAACCAAAACCACTCCTAATGAGGCATGCATATGTCATGCTTGTTACAAACAAGCTTCAAGGAATAAAAACAATCCTAATTTCCACCCACGTTGGGAGGAAAAGCCACCCACCACTAAAGTCCTATGTGGTATACTCACCTGCACCAAGGGTGTCTATAGACACAGCAACATTGCTGGCAGACAGGAAATGAGGAAATAATCGGAGAGAAGGTAGTCACAAACACGAGAATGTCAGTAGACAGTGACGGAAGCACACCTCTCTGCCAGGATCACTACTGTCTTGTTCGCACCAGAGTAAAGGCCCCACAACCATGTCAATCTTGCAATTGCTAACCTAAGCAAGTAGAGAAAAACTATTTTAGGCATTGCTCATCGCCAGAAGTCTTAAATTCCTACTTAAATGTGATCAGTGGGGAAGTCTTAGCTCAAGCAAAGTTAGGTGAGCAGAGTTCTAATCCCACATTGGACGCAGCTGGTGCCCTCATTGCAACTCAAATTGATTCCATTAAATTAAATTTTGGTTTTTACATTTCTATATTTTGTGTGTTCTCTTATTTAATGCCAATCATGCCTGCAGTGCACTCCTTCACGTACTACTAACTGAAACAATTCTATGTCATGGAGGAGACCAAGTATTAGTACAAATAATGAATAGAATTGGTGCTGTTGCATCACTGGATACTAGCAACAGGCTAGCAACACATGTAGTTCAAACTAGACTTGTTAAGGGAATAAAGCCATCATTAATACCAAATGCACTTACGATAGTATCGGTGGACAATATTGATATACTACAACCACATGCTGTAGTATCCAGTTTAGACGCCACCCGAAGCTGGCACGGTACATCAATTCAAGTCATGCAGCCAATGCCAGAGACATGTTTACTTGGGCCACAAGAAACGGTGACTATCAGTCCCCAGCCAGACCAAGCTTCCCCTATACCAGTTCATCGTTCTAAACGGAGACGAAGAACAGTGAAAGAACCAGGATCACTCCACGGGAATGTTACCCAATCTCAAATGAATATGAATTGTGATATTACTACGAATACAATACCCAAAAACCTACCAATAATAACTCTTGCTCTGTAATTTCATAATATTCATACCCATGAAGCAGGTACTCATGAAGTATCTCGGCTGGCTCAAGAAGGAAGATCAGTTGGAAGTTTTGTGGGACACTCCTGAGAATATTGCCCGAGCAAAGCAAAAAGTTGATGCCGTTCTGAATGGATGCAGGTGTAGAACTGGCTGCCACACAAGACGGTGCAGTTGCCGCAAGCACAACAATTGCTGTGGTCCAGGCTGCAGATGCATTGGCTGCAACAATGTGACATCCACCAGAGAGCAAACGGAGAGTGAAGGGATTGAGATGGAAGACTTTGATGGAGACACTACCTGATGAGTCCACTGAGGTCACTGAAGAAATAGACAATATCATGACATCAATTTTTGGTGAAGACAGTGATGATGAAACTTGCAATTGAACATATGTGTGTATTAGTTATATTGTATTAGATGTTGTGGTTTTTAGACTGAATTTGTAAAAGTAGGCCATTTACTGGAAAGTGAAGTTTTTAAAATAAAATATATATTAGGTGGTAGCCTAAACATTGTGCAATGAAATGCTTACAAAAAATATTGTGTCCCTTAAGTTAGGACATCACAGCTTGAGTTAAAGTACACGGCAACTAACAATGTAAGCCTGAATTGAAATACTCCAAGCGGTCTATAATACTAACATGAACGTTTTTCTACTAATAATAGTAAGGAAAACGTGTACTTACCTCTAGTAGATCCAAGGAAACACAAGTTACAGTCAAAAGTATACGGACACCGCCCTAAAACTCAAGAGACCTCAGATACACTGTCAGCCATATTTTCTGGTCCAACGGGATGGCGGGTAATGAGCGCGCAACAATAGGAATTACCGGAAGCTACACGTTGGCGATTAGACTGGAAAGACTCGCTTTTTCAGGAAAATGAAGTCCAAAATCAAAATTCTGGCATATTAAAGGAACTTACTTCGTGAAATACTGCGGTTTGATGCCGCTTTCATAGCCTGGCTGGTTCCTATGTACCTTCCAGAAGTGCCTGTTGACAGACAGAGTGACAGAATGAATGAATGAATGAATGAATGAATGACACTAGGACTACTGTAACCCTCTTGCGCATGCGCGCTGAGGGTTAATGAAGGCCATTCACCACTGATTGATGATTTAGATCCTATTAATCCAACCTGACCTACAGAAAGCTAATTACATAGAGTACAGTAATGTATATCTCCAGCCCATTACTATTTAAACTAGAGCACTGAAGTGCAAACCCTCAGCGCTAGTTAGCTAGTATGATAAAGAAGAGGAATGAATGAAAATAGGTAGGAAGAAAAGAAAAAGGAAGAAGAAAGAAAGAAAAACAGTACAGGAAAGAAAGAGGAAATGAAAGGAAAAGGTAGAAAAGAAATAAAAACAGTAGGAAGAGGAAAATAAGGCAAGAAGACAAAAGGAAAAAGAAAAAAAACAGGATGAAAAAAAAAGATGAACAAAAAAAATATCGTCGACGAGGATTCGAACCAGAGACTATTAGGTTAGGTACTTGCTCACTCAACGACTACGCAACGCACCACCTCACGCTGAATGCATGTAATTGTTAGCTATTTAAAAGTGATTTGCAACCTGCAAGCTGGCTCACGTGACAAGCATGTTTTTAAGGGGCGGTTCCCGCTGTAAGCCTACGATCGCACGGCTCTGGAAAGACTCACTTTTTTCTGGAAAATGAAGTCCAAAATCAAAATTCTGGCATATTAAAGGAACTTACTTCGTAAAATACTGCTGTTTGATGCCGTTTTCAGAGCCTGGCTGGTTCCTACCTTCCAGAAGTGCCTGTTGACAGACAGAGTGACAGAACGACTGACACTAGGACTACTGTAACCCTCTGGGCGCATGCGCGCTGAGGGTTAATAATACCACCACTGATGAGCAGCCATCCTTAGAGAGCTAATAGTGCCGGGTGAACCAGCCATTCTGGCAAGGAAGTATAACAGGTAGCTACTAGGCTTAGGCTACAAGCACTGAGAACAGTGGCTATCAGGACTAATGTACTTGTGCCCGGATGCCATTGCTCCACATGTGACACCCCACACGTGATCGCTTAGCCGAATGGTCGCAGTATTTGCAGGTCCTCTGCTGACCTTTACCTGGGCTCGGGTGATGTGATGGTGGGCTTAATTACTGTGGGTAAAACCACTAAGATAGTAGCAAATTTTTCTCGTTCTAACCGCCAATAATTATTTCAGCCGAGAATGACTGAATAACCACTAAGATATTTCATGGCACATGAATTATTCAACTCAGTCAGCCATATAGAAATACAACACACACAAAAAGTTAGAGCAGTCTTACGTCACAGGATATACCACCTTATTATGTCATCTATTGTTTGTGGTTTTCCCAATTAGTGAGGGGAACTGAACAAACTACTTAATGTCAGCCTACCTGCCGCATAGCAGTAGGTAAAGAGTCCAGTAAAGCGAGGTTTAATATGACGTGATCAAAATAGATCCTAAAGCCTGTCAGGAATAAATAATGTGCTTATAAACTACAAGCCAGAGACACAGATGGATAAAATTTGAAAAATTGTTCAGATGTGCCCACATTTGACTGCCATTACAGGGCTCCTCTAAAAGGTTCTAAAAGAACTAAAACGTTCCGCAGACTGGAATATTTTTAGAGATGTTCCAACTGAGGGAAACCAAGCATTCTACTTGGTACAGCTACAGCTGGTAATTTAGTGATATGAAACTCAATGACAAAACTGACTAACAGAACAGAACTTGTTATCCTACATATAGACTCCTTGTGTATGTAGAATACATGGAGGTATAAACTCCTAGCTAGAATTGAACTAGACACAGCTGATGCCAATGCCACTGAAGGTCATAGATTACACAAAACAAAGTTAGCTGAAATAATAGACATCTTCCAACAGAACAGCCACTGGATCATGTGTTAATGTTACTGCATTAGTCACTCCTTGTTACTGCAATAGTGTTCCCCAGGAATTAAATCAGCAATTTTTGGGAGGCACAAATTCACTAAGGGGGAAATCACAGGTTATATTGCATAAGATCAGCCTTCAGAAACTTGCCAGAGTACGGACTAGCATTCAGATCACTAAGATTATCAACATCTTGCGATAGTACTGGTCTCATATACAGTGACATCTGATTACATTACTTGACGAACATATTTACATGTACACTCAAACCTCTCTTATCCGGACAGTCTGGGACCAAGGGGTGTCCGTAACTAAGAAATGTCCGTAACTCAGAAATACTTAATTTATTCGGTGTGAACCGTGTATACAATTAATTATTTGATAATTGAATTAGTATATTACTTAAAATTAAAAAATAATACATGAATCAATTTATTTAAAATATGAAGTGATTTTAGTTTGCTTCATAGACTTCAAGCTAGGCTGAGCTGCATCGTCTCTCCAACTTTTTACCAGCATAAGATGTGCAGGGTGTGTGTTGCCTTTGGACTCCAACCACTCCAAAGCAGTATCGAAAGCAGCACAAGCTTGCAATGGAGTAACTGCATTTGAAGAAGCTTCATCTTCATTTTTGGTCTCAGATTCTTCTCTCTCTTGCAAAACATCTTCTACAATTTCTTCATCGTTCATGTCCAAATATCATTCACTGTAGATTTTGGAACACCAAACTGTCCAGACACTGCCTCACTAACTTCCCTTTCTTAACTTCTGATATTATCTCCAGCTTTCTTTCTAGAGTTAAAACGCTACGCTTGGTTTAGTTACCGCGACCTTACCTCCACCACCGCTGGTCGTTGAGTTCTTAGAAGAACTAGCAGCGCACTGCCTTTCAAAGAGTTTTGAGAAGAACTAGCAGCGACGCCGCCGGTCAACGAGTTCTGAGAAGAACTAGCGGTAGACGCACTAACTGCCTGTTGATTCCCTGCTCCATCTCCGCAAACAACGCTACGATCAAATACACTCGAAGTGCCACACGCGAAATATTTTCCCGATTTTATTCGTTTAATTTGGTAGCTTTCCGACTACACTGACGATCCGTACGCAGTCAATAATTTTAGTTGGTGTCCGGTAGACAGAGGTGTCCGTAACTTAGACGAACGGATAAGAGAGGTTTGAGTGTATATTTATTGACACAAACACACACACTTGTGTCCTAGGTGACCACAACAAGCTAGCCAGAGCCACTAGTTGCTCTGAGTGTTGGTGATACCTTCTAGCAATGTAGACGTATTGGAATCAATACTTCCTTATTACAAACACACTCTAGAGAACACTCACCTTGCCATCACTTCAGCAATGTCAGGTAACTCTATGATCAAATGTTGACACTTCTTGAGCCATCATTCACAGCTAGTCTAAGTCAGAGACATCGAAAGCAGCTTCACCCACTCCACTACAAGGAAAAGCAATAGAAAAACAAAACACATTGAAGTGAATAAATGCAATCATGAAATTCAACTATACTCTGCAAGCTAATCCCACCAAGAAATTGTTAGAAACAGTTTATCAAATTCTAGCTGAGAGGTATAGTCTCTTAAAAATATTCACTAACACGGCGGTTCTGGATCTCTAGATTGGAGTCAGTTGTAACACAACAAGAGGTAGAGGCATGCATGAACACATACTGTAGTATAATGCAGAAATAGAACGGTCAAGACAGTGTGGTAAAAAACCACAACATTAATTTTAGAGGTTAGTGACAGGGAAGAAACGTCAGCTCTATATATTATAGAAGAAACATTCCTACACAGGAAACTAGTTGCACACACAGGCATACACTACTAATAAATGACAGGATTCAGTTTTGATCAATACTCATTCACTGATTAAAATTTAGGTATCACAAGTTACGACCAAGGATGAAGTGATGGTAAAATAACTTAATTAAGTATTACATAAAGATTCATTATTACTACATAAAAATATATAGTTTCATACTAAAATATATTTATTTTTAATTTCTGTAGTATCTGTAATAATAGTTCAAATGTTTCGGCTCCATGTAGCCTTCATCAGTGACTTTTTAAAAGTGATAAAATAAAATACATTTCTCTTCCCATCATATTTTAATGTATAAAGTAAGGCTACAGAAAAAAACCCAACTTTATACAGGTAAATAAAGTGGTTTCAACACAGAATAGTATGACATTCACTTCTAACATTCAAATAAACTGAATCAAACCTTCTCTTGCTTGCTTCTCTCACACTCCTAGCACTCTTTCTATCATTACAGATTCATCACCCCTTCCTACTAATACCTGTATTAGGTAGACATCTATTGCTACTGGACTTAGTACTGCTTGATTATACTGGCTTCCCTGAGGCTCCATCATTACTTTCTACAGTTCTAACCCAAAGGAAAACGGCTGCACAGGTAGCTAACTATCTGTCCTTACTTTCTTTTTCTCTAACATGGCTAAATTCGCCAGAAGCTTTTAAAGGTTGTAAAACAAGAAGCCATAAACTCCTGATCGAATGGTACAAAAAATTGGTAAAGGTTACATAGCAAAAGAAGGTTTTTGCCATTGTCAGAATGAACAGTCTTTTAGACGTCTTTTGATTACTGTATGTCACATATAGCTTTAATATTGTATTTTTTATGATCCTTTAAAGTGATTGACTTCCGTGGCTGCATTAATGCGGCCGCAATTGTTTTTGTTCCCCATTTAACTTCAATAAATCCACCTGATATGAATTCTCACTTCAAATAAATGCTTCGACCAGAAATCTTGAGAATTAATGTGGAGTTGTTGGCTGCAGCTACTTACAGTACTTACAAATTTCTAGGCCTACTATAAAAGACATCAGCTGTGTTCAGATATCAATATAGAAGCCGTTGACTTCCATCACATCATATTCATACTTGATTTAAAGTTCAAACCACTAGTCATACCTAAATGTATTTATTAATCAAACATTTTTTAGCTTGCTATTAAAAAAAAAAACACATTGAACTTTAATAATCAAGTATATTTATTGGCGAGCGAGCGTAGCAAGCGAGACACTTACAGGGGTAACACAATTAAAAATCGAGGATGTTTGTTTATTTATTTATTTATTAGTATATGTATGGACATATGAATGTCATTTTGTAGTTTGACCCTCGCGTTTTTT
>WLWD01004682.1_pt1 | contig 24245 bp, 12 predicted proteins | sample 6712731 | NCBI WGS metagenome assembly WLWD01 (sample SAMN12718690, study PRJNA576275) | sponge metagenome | isolation source: marine sponge | host: Mycale hentscheli | place: New Zealand: South Island, Marlborough, Capsize Point | collected 2014-11-01 | reverse complement strand
GGACAGGCTCATGGTTCACCAAGGACATAACATAGACTGTAGCACACAGTGAGAGAAATGAGAATGAGATAGGATCCACATGGACAATATAGATTGTACACAATGAGAGAAAAACAGTAGTCCAAATCCCTCAACCCCCTAACTGTCAAGAGCTAGTCTAGCTCACCTCTGTCCTATGTCCTGAACTCTGGCTCAAAAAGGTTCCACACCACCTATGTGGTTATGGTCTCATCCTCCACTTGTCACGCCCACCTTTCTGCACAGAATCCTACATAGAGAACAAATACATGCTGCAAGTAATCCACATAATAAACCAGCACATCCCTCCACACACAATGTAGACACCGCACACCACAGTCCAAAATAAGAAGCTGCAGACTGCCTATTAAATCTAAAACCAATGGCATAAAAATACAATGTAACCAACTTAATTCTTATCCTATTATTGTTTCTAAATGAAAGAGAGTTCAGGTGAAACTTTATGGGTGGATGGGAGAAAGTGGGATCACTAGGTAATAACTTGCCATTGAATAAGGATCTTTAGCTATAATATAGTAGTAGTGTAAAAACAAGACAACGGCACAGTAAGTAATTAGTAATCCAAAACTAAAAAGTATGGGTCATGTCAGCACTAACTTGACACTAATCTCAAGTAAATAGCTACTCGGCACATCCTGTCATAAATAGCTACATGAAATCTACAAATATGATAGAAACCACAAGTTTCTTCTATAACAAAATGTATCAACTAGAAAGAGCTGGTAAAATAAACATAACAAGTAGAAACAAAATTAAAGAGATCATGGGAAAGTAGTGACAAAATACATAAAACTTTCAAAAGATGTGATTGAATGGACTCATGGTCTCTGCTATGTGCATGTGCTATGTCTCACAGCTAAGGAATACTGTCAAAAACTATTTAGTTGTGACATAAAGAAAGGTATTGTGGGCAGCGGACAAAGCCAAGGCTTTGCTAATTCTCTACAAAGTGGTGTGATTAAGTGCCCCTCCCCTTCTTCTCAGCATTATTGCACAACCAGCCCACCAGTAACCCACAAACAGAAATCAAATTGCAAGTCATGCTTGAATACACACTCACCCAGAAGGGTACCCACCTGGGAATTACCCTGGTAAAATCCCGGGGACAGCACCTGGGGACACCCCTAAGCTGGGTGAACCTTATAAGGAGGTTTATAATAATAGAATAACTACTCATGAATTCAGGAAGTGAATTTATTTCCTCAAGAGACAGTTCCTACTGAGTGAGCTCATGATTATGTGTTAACTTCTTTTAGGCTGCTTAGTTTTTCCCTATTATTCTCCTGACCGCTAGCTACCTTCTCACATGAACTTGCCCATTCTTTTATAAGTTGGTTACCAGAAACTTGCAAATAATGATCAAAATGCAGTATACAGTACAAACAATTAAAATTATTGGAACATTATGTTAGAAACTTCAAAATAATTATAACTACAATGCTAACAATACCAATGTACTAATTAGACACATTGAAGCATTAGCCACATCTCTCCACCCACTTCCTCTCAAGTTTACCTAATATTCTGGCATCATGCTGGTATGCTAGTGCACACATATTTATTATTCTGATAGCATAACTGGGCAAGGCATAATCACAAGTAGAGTACAAACTATATACAACACTGGGACCTACACCACCTCCCCCAATTACCCCTAATTAGTTTCCAATCCAAGTTTTAAGGTTTATTGGTACATTGCTCATCTTAAGTCTTTTTTACCCAACTCTCATCTACAATCCATCCCACTTTACCTCAAATAATATGCATCCCCATGCAATAAATACTTTGCTCCAACCATTCCTATATCTTATAGTGCATGTATAAGTAGAGACAGGTTGGGTGATTGATAACAAAGCAAGTAGAGAATATTAATGCCAACTAGTCTATCCCCTCTACCCAGCCCCTCCCCCTTCCACCATATTCATGTCATTAACAGTTACAAGTTGTGCTCCTTATCTAGTGTCACTTTTAAAAGTGTATGATTATATTATCATATATTGAGTTGTGTCAGCAGTGGATCTCAATAGCTCTTCTAGAGTGGAACTAACATACATTTATATTGAAAATTGGCTGTAAACACTGCTCTGTATGTTATTATTATTATTATTATTATTATTATTATTAATATTACTACTACTACTACTACTACTACTACTTATTACTATGAATTTGAAGTTCTTTCTCATGGAAATAATACAAATTCAGTTAGCCAAGACATTAGTATCTATAATGTTTAAACAGCATTGTGCTGTAGTCATGGTGTGAATATTTCAGCAGACCCACCCACACTTAGTCTTACACTGCATTGTCAGGCCTTGGATACCGGTACTTCCCACCACAGGGTAATACCCAAGAAAAGGTCAAACTGTCAATATACTTACTGTTAAATAAAAAACTAAATAAAAAATTTTCACAGTGTTACCTCACAAACAACTTCCCAAGCTCAGCTAGTACCAGCTAGTACCAGCTGGACTGCAGCCACTCACTAACCACTGGCTTACTCCATCTTAACCAGAGAACTGCTGGCCCTCTTCACACCTACTAGCCACAGCTATGGTAAACTACCACCATAACCTCCTCTTCATGCAAGGCACCAACATGTCTCTACATTAATAAGGACAAGACATTCAGAGCTGCAGGTTTTGAAGATACCAGATTCACATACCAGAGAGCCACCAGGTGTGCACATTGGAAGCTACCACACTTAAACTCAAGACTTAGTAAAGGGTCCCAATGTAATAAAACTAACAGTGTGGTCAATTAGTCATGCAAGGTAAGCCTTCCCTGTCCACAGTGTCTTGAGACCTAATGTCACTGATTTGTACCACCAAGGAACAAAAAAAAAAAAAAAACACAAAAAAAAACAGATTAAAACAAAACAAACAAACAATGTTCTATTACACTGTTGGCAGAAACATTACTAAAGGAAGTAATAAACTATCATCGCTGTACATCACTTCTGGCTTATAAACATTTGAAATAACACTTGTCCCTTTCCAAACCCACTAACGACACTTACACTGTATGTGCATCTGTGTACAATACAACCAGAACTTACCAGTAAATTGTGTTGTTTTCCGTGACACCAAGGAATCGGGGAGCACACTGAGGTTAGCTCCCAGTGCCAGGAAGAAAGTGGATAGAATTCTTGATCACGTGACCACAGCATGACTGCAGAGGCTGTCATTTCTGGACAGTCATACAGACAGACAGACGGACAGACAGACAAGACACACAGCAAAAAAAAAAAAAAAAAAAATCAAGCACAATTAGACAAACACACCCACACCTAAACATGCCCATATGATGTGCCTATACATGCAACCACCACATGCAATAAACCAGCTTCATGATAAAATACATATAACATAGCTCAAAGTAGTACAAAGCTGTCACGCCCTTTACTCTATGTCCCTTGTGGAATTAAATTCATATCAATATCACAAGTGCTGCTCGTGAATGACACACCCCCTGATCAACTTGTAAAGTGCCTTTCACTCTGAAATAGCACATAATTACAACTATTAAAAACATGTACCAATCCTGTCCCGTGAAATATATCCCATATTGTACACTTCGTGCAATAAAGTGTTATATATATATATATATATATATATATATCTGGCTCACGTTGAATACAGCCCTAGCTTGCTTCACTTGATTACAAGCGTAAAATAATTGCTCTATTACCTTTCATTGAAACTATCTGAGGGAGATAGCCTCTGCTAGTTGGACTAGGTGGCCAAGAGCCTAGAACTGCTGGCATGAAGTAGCTATGCAGCTAATGCAAACTCCAGTTCATCCTTACGAACTTTCAAAGATGATCTATTCCTACAGACAATCACATATAACATGTGTACTTGCTATGTCATACCAACAAGTGCAAATAAAATACGTGCATAATTGTCGGCGAGCGAGACACTTACAGGGGTAACACAATTGAAAATCAGGGATGTTTGTTTATTTATATGTATGGACGTACGTATGTCATTTTGTACTTTGACCCTCCGTATTTTTGTGTTCGCTCCGCGTTCGACCCCGTCCCAAACTTCACTATACAGAATCCTCCGGTTTAGCGACCATTACCCGTATCACCATAGAAATTGAATTCTTTGAATTGTTTTGCGGGTGCAGTTAAAACTCAAAAACTTATGGGATCTCCATTTCTATTCGAGTTAGTGGCAGTGGTAAGTTAATACGCTATTTGTCACAGTTATAAGCCCTACTCAACAGCTTTTAATTGAAAATTCATTGTCCACTAGACGAACCACGAAGGTAAGTCTTGCGTAGGTATGCTCAGTTGTGTGAAAGTATTGTGCGTTACAACTACTATTAAGAATATCACAAAGAAAACTTTAAATAACGTGATTGGATTTTGTTGCTTCTTTTTCAATTCAAACAGTTGCGGGAGTGGCATTGAATCCCCTTTACCGCAAACGTAATTTATAAACTCGAGTAGCTTGAGTGTTAGTTGTTAAAATCAATCATTTAACAATAGTGTAGTTGGCTCGCTCGCCATTTGTGCTCAAGCACACCACTAGTATATGTGTATGTGTACATATGTGTACGCATGTATGTATGAAGTAAATATGTATATTTGTGCACGTATGTATGTGTGTATGTATGAAGCAAGTCTATGTACTTTAAATGTGTATGTACTATGTATGAAGCAAGTATGCATATGCTTAAAAGTATATAGCCTGCATACATACACATACATATAACTTGTATGCATGTAACATACATACAAGCAAACTTACATACATACATGCAGCCATACATGACAGTCTAAACAATACCACCAGCCCAGGACACATAATTATTGCGTAAACAGCACATACCACCGCAGCACACTAGGCAAGGTTGGCATTATTTAGAAATATTATCAACACAAACCTCACCTAAACCCACACACCGTGCCAAATAGAGGTGATAACTGATCAGCCGCCAATTCAAAGGCTATGATTTAAATATAAAAAACCGCAGCAAAAATAAAATACCTACTCATTTTCTCAAGTCACAGCACTCCAAACGCTAGCACTCACTCACACTGGCACAAGCCTGACCTTCAAAGTAAACAGCTGCATTGTCGCGCCGACCAGAGAGCGCCGCCACAAACTTGTCTCTGCGCATGCTCACCAATTTTAAATAACTTGCCTTTTCTTCAGTTTTTTTTTCACCAGATAATAATGTGGTACCATGAATAGTAGAAACCCATGAATAGTAGAAACTTTACACACAAAGAACCAGATCGTAAAATAATACTAGTAATTAAGTAAAATATAATTGAATGAATGAATTTTACCATTTAAACAGATCAAAAAATATAGAACTTAATATTGTAGTAACGTGACTATTATTGTACATTCTTCCTCGTTTCTAGTATCTAGTAATACTACTTTCTTTATGTAATAGGGGGTAAAGTAGCAAAAAAAGGAAAAAAGAAAATAATTTATAAAAATGACGACCCCTTACCGCTACTGAATGACTACGTTTTTAACTTGTTATTAAGAAATTTATTTACTTAGAAACAAATTGCAGCAGACTTGTATTTTTAATCCATTAAGTAAGCTTCATACACTGTTTGACTTACAAGGGTTATTTTTAATATATTATACTTAAAATGTTAAATAAATGAAGCAAAAATTGATTTCTACGAGTCCAATAATGTTGATCCTTTACCATGTTTCAGTAACTTTGATTTCTTTCCTGCATACATATAAAACAACAACAATCAGTAATTGGAGCCCTTCATTATATGTACTGTTCACTAAAATAACCAGTGAAATACTGACATCCTAAACAAAGTGATTATTGTCCCAACAATAACTCTTGTCACCATAATGTATTCAGTTACACCATTACCTGATCAAGACTAGATAATTAGCTTGTATTGATTAAACTAAGTGTCACTTTCATTACTCCATCACCATATGTGCAACTATGTTTCCTTGAATAACTTGCGCCCTCATACAAGCTGCATTGTGTCCAAATAATACGTTGACACATTTGAATGTGGCATGCACTCCATCTATCCCCTTTACAACATTGATACCTAAACACCAGTAAAATTTAAAATGAGAAGATGAGCCCATCAAATAATTTCGAGTACCAGACATTTTTTCCTTTCTTCAACTTTGGTGAAGACTTTACAGGTTGAAATGTATTTGTTGAATTATTATATTACTAGGTAAATATTTTAAAATGAATATATTAATGTTAAGAACTTAGTAATTATGTTTCTATACAATTATTTTATTAATTAAAGTGTCTGATGCCAAAGTTTCATCTAATGCTTTCATTGCTAAAAACCGGTACATAGCCATATAGTTACTACTAAATCAACGGTATCATCAAATACCTATTGCCAATGCTAAAGCTTTCTTACTCCCTCGGTTGTTGGTTGAACTTAAACAAGTTTATTCAAAGGGCAGGAGCGGTAAATGTGCCAAAGTTGAGGCATCTAATACTCTCTGTTTGTAATGAGCCGCTAGACATTTTAAATATTGTCCTTGCCTGGGAATTTGCCCACATACTTCTATATGAAAGTGTGCATTTAGATCATGGGCTGGCCAAATGATTTAACTTGCATCCTCAAACTTGCTACCTTTTGCTGTGCCTGAAAAGAATAAGCTGCGTGAGGACTATTTGAGGAAATACGGTGATGTGACGGACATCCTTATATTACGTATACTGACCATTGGCCTAAATTTGTGTGTCTGTGATCACTGTATATACTTGCTAGCAATTACTTATGCTTACACTTGATTAAAACTTTCTAGCTTTGCCACAGAGCTTGTCCTTCACAATAATCCTAAAGACAAATAAACAAATCAAATAGAACAGAAAGTGGCATTCACATGGAGTAAATGAACGCATGGAGTGATGGTGAGGTAAGTGTCGCTGAGAAGACATAGCATTAGCTAACGTCTACCATTTTATTACATGAGTTGCATATTGACTTGCTCAAACGCTTATCATAATCGACTTGCATGAACTACACTTTGGTCGAAAATAGAACTGAATTACTAAAAAAAATAACTGTGCTATCATGCTTGCCGCACACCATGGCAGCTAACACAACAGCTGGTGTACTTTCTATATAGCTTCAAAGAACACTACCAAGTATAGGTTAGTAAACACAAGTCTGGTATATATAACGACCCTTTACCAAATCACCATTTACCAAATCACCCCAAATGGCGAGATAAATCTCACATAAGTATACATATATCAGAGTAGAACAAGAGTGCCACGTGTTGCTGGTTTATAGCTGTTGACTAACTAAGTCTTTAGAATAGTTTGAATATTATATACAATGATTTAGTCATCTATGTGTGGCGAGGCAATGAAGTTAATACTTTGCTAACAATTGGCCTACATAACAGTGAGATATTTATAATTAATAATAAATTGTTCTCTTATATCAACGTTTTTTAATACATAATTTTAGTAATTAGTGAAATTCATTAATTTTTGTAACCTGATGAGGACAGCAGTAGGACTGTCGAAACATCGTTACTAAAAAAACGTTGATATAAGAGAACAATTTATTATTAATTATGTGATGTCAATGGAGAACTCCCTAAAAGAAATATTTATAATTTACAGAATAATTGAAAATAGTTCAAATGCTAGTGTGAATAAATAGAAAAAATCAATAAAAATGCATAGTTATGACATGCACTCAAGGATAAAAATATATTATTAGGATCAATTGGTTCCTAAATATTGCTGATAACTTTCATTACTGTAATAAAGTCCCCAAATGGTGATGGGGATATTTCTTGAGATATGACGGACCTTAACCCTTTAGACGCCAACTTCTTCAACTCTTGGGGCATCTTTTAGAATTTGAATTTTTAATTCTACCGCAAAAATCCATAAACAAACAGCCAGGCCTATAAAGTAGGTAGCAATAGCTTTATAACAAGCAAATAAGCTTCCAAAAGCCTGAAAATGAATTGGAACCAGTCTATCTTACAGCAGGTTTCGAGGAACTAACCCAATCGATTGCTCTTGATATCCGGTAGGAAAAACGTTATCTATATTCTTCCAAAATGCTGAGGGACTCTCTCTTTAGGCTTCATACTGTCTATAATGAGTGATTGAAGTCTGTAGGTAACAAAATATTTTGGCGTTTGGTGCCCTGGAAATTCTCAGTCAAAAAAATTCTCGATCTCCGTTTAATAAAAAAATATGTAACCTGCCCATACAGGTTCAATTTTTTTTAAAAGGAAGTACAATGCCCGCTTTACATATAAAAAAGAAATGATGGTTTAATCTAAAATAGATTTTATTTTTTTTAATTCGGAGAATGTGGACCTGTTTGCCCACATACATGTGGTTAAGGCATCAAAAAGGGTTAAGTCTTTATTATTAGTATAATGTGACCCGCTCCGTGAAAATTGACCATTTGCAATAAATTATTGAAACGTGTAAAGGCCGAAAAAACCCAAAAAAAAATTTTCCTGGATTAAAAATTTTTTTAACTGGGATAAGTACAAGGATTTCTCGACTTCTGTGCAAAATTTCAGCGTTAGTAGATCGCGTTTTCATACACTAAACTTACTTTGTCTTTTGAAGCGGTCCGTGAACGAACTTATAAAAAAAACGTCATCACAGAGTCACCATAACAACTCCCGCAAAATAGCTCCAGCCTAATAGTGTCGACCAATATGGCAGAGAGAATAACTAACGCTATAAACCTTCTGGGTGCTGACAGCTTAAGTGAAATGATAACGTACTGTAAAAATGACGACCATGGCTTTTCAAAGCACTACAGCATATCCAGTTAGTGAACAAGAAGGCCAAAAGGCTAGAAATCTATAGAGAACGTGGTTTGAGTAAACAAAAAGACATTCTTTTCCCGGCAAATGTGGGCGTAACTGTGACGCAGAGAAATTTAAGGACTTTAGGCCTCTCACTTCAAAGTGATTTTTCTCGTAAAAATGAACGGTTAAGTGGTGAGAGCGCGTGTAGTGTTTTTGTTCGGTTCTTTGTGGAGAAGCGTTGGAGAAAAACGCTTAAGGGCTCATCGTACTTCTTGATAAATTTTGGGCTTATTGATGCTATAAAATGAATTTTCATTTATTTATTTTTTTTTGCAAATGGTCGATTTTCTGGGAGCCGGTCACATGTGCTTTTTACTTTGTGGCATGCAAAAATAAAGTACCTTGAGCAGAAGAAATAAATGTAACACACCATAGCCACTGTGGTCTATTGTGCAGGTGTTAAAAGTCCAAAGAGTGTGACAGCACCCTTAACTTAATCTTACTATCTGTTCTCACACACAGAAGAATTCTTTTATAAGCACAATAATGAAAAAATAAGCCAGAAAAATAATAGTCTAATCTAGAAAAATATTTACAACTTTTAATAGAATCATTTGCAGAACAGGTCACCAGTGTGGTTGCTCATTTTTAACAACACTGTACTTTACCACCAGTGCATCAACTAAATCCAGTTTGTTAAACTTGTTTCATTTACAAAGTAATAATTATCAAAGGCAATAGAAATGATACTTTATAATTTTGAGAGAATTATTGCAAATGATTTCTAAAATAGAACTTGGATTTTCTTGCTTTTCAATTCTGCAAAAATGAAAGGAATTATTAAGGCCCAGGGGGCATGTGTTGTAATCCGTATACTATTTCTGCATGTCTCCACGACAACACTATAAACAAATCTGATTACTGGCAGAGTGGGAAGTTCACTGGGCTCCATTTAATATCTGATACAAACTACGCTTGAGTTATATGACAAGAGTTGCATGAGTGCAGGCAATATGAAGATAACTATAATAATGCAACTAATTAGACGCGTTTTATTTTTCTTGCAGAAAGTGAATAGTGCACCAAATACTTTTTAGCAATCTACCTGGCAAGTAATCTTAGACGCACATCTCCCATTCTAGTGCTCACGAGAGCTTACAACAGCACTAACAGCTGGACTTATACATTCCACCATAAAATATTTTTGGAAAAAATTGGCCCATATAGCTATATTTTCCCCAAAATGTCACACATGTATATACATAGCTACATACATACTATATATGTGATATGTGTATACATACATACCTAAAAATACACATGAAATTCTCCATGATAAACCTGGTAGTGACCTTGTCCACCAGTACTGTAAATTTCTACTGTAAGAAATCTTTTTGAATGCCAAGGTTGTGTGTTGTGATTCTCAACTGCCAGTAGGAATGAAATGACTCTATAGTTAAGAGCAAAAAGAACTGAAAACAAGAATTATCATATACAAAAAATGAATTAATATACTTAAAAAGTTTTATTTAGAAACTTTAGTTAGTTTAATGGACTATTTTAGTATCACTGGTTTTCTTTAAACAGCATACAGTTAAACTTACTGTATATAAATAATGTAAATGTAAACAGAAAGGAAAACTGTAAGTACTATTCAATGCACAATTGTTCTAATGAAGGAGTAACTATCATTATTTTATGAGATGAATTCTTTATTCGGTATTATACTATAGACCATTTCAATCGATTAAGCATATTTAAAATGAGCTTATCCACTCTATACCTGCTATATGACTTAGCTAATATTCTTCCACCATCTTCATTCATTTTATTCTTTCACTAACTACCACCACTTTCACTCAACTCTTATGTAACATTCTCTTTAAATCTTTAAAACATTCCAACAAGACAGTTGCTAACTGGTGGCCAATAAAACAATATTTATGACAAAAGGTTGCATTACCTTGTGAGCTCCTTCTTCCCTTTGGAAGCTTTCTTGCTTACTTAAGACATGAGTTCAGCATGCTCTCTGAGGACTTGCTCAATTCATCACTGAACAACTGAATAGAATAAAGCAAAGAGTTTGAGGGATATTTGTTAGTAACTTATCAGATTTTCCCACTGCCACTCCTCCCTCCTTCCACTTACCTCACTCCTACCCACCCCTACACACACCACCACACCTCTTAAACCCAAGTACCACTCCTCCACAGATAACCCCCCCCCCCACACACACACACACACACAACTCCCCCATACACACACTCACATGACAGAAATGTCTTTAAGAAATTTAATGACTATATGTGTCTTTATATAAGTGTACAAGTGTCAAGTTCTTCAGTTTAATTCCTGGTGGCTTTTTGAATAATGGTCAAGGTAGGAATTGATTCTATACCATATAACTGCAAAAAAGATGCTCATACTGAGTTTGGAAAATATTGAAAGAAGAAGAAGAAAGAATTATTTAATTTGTGTGATGTTCAAGAGCTGAAACAGCATAGAACTTCAATTCCTATACCCAGCCTTATTTCTACTCTCACCATAGCTGGTTCAGTTAGTTTGCAACTGAAATATTATATTGAAAAAGGCTGTGATTCTATTGCAAAGAAGTTAAAAGAGGATCATGATATTGAATAATGTACAGAAGGGTAGAAATGATCTTGTCTTCCCTACTGTGACACTAGTACCTTCCATAGTCTAATATTAGCTAATGCACACTGTCTTCCCAATCTATTCAATGGTTGATTCAGTGCACCAGAATGTAAAGGACAACACTGAATCTTGATCCCAGCTGGTAAACACTAAAGATTCATTGAGATCCAGTTGAAGTATTACTATTTTCTCGATAAAAATTTCATCTACCTATTTCTTACCAATACAAATTTCACCTACATACTTTGTACTACACATAAAAAATATGACTGAATTAATTTAAAACCCCTTATGTGGAGTTCAACAAAAATCATTTATAGTTAAGTAGGAGCAAGTGAATCTTACACTCATTCAACTTAGAGATTGGTATGCCACAAACAAAATGACTAATTCTCTTTACCTTACACTAAGTTGGAGAGAAAATGAACTGGATACCAAATAGACTCAATAAAAATGGCCTAGGAGAATCAAGAACCAGAAGAAAGCCATGAAGATTCCTAACAGGAAGAAAAATGACACTAATTGCTAACACAGATTATAAACCGGAGGTGACTAAAGGTCAAATCAATATTCCGTACCGGAAAAAACGTTTTGCCGGAAACAAACTGCACCACCAAAGTGTTGTAAGATGGAGGTAGCTAGAGGTCATATCATTATCGGTCAAAATTTCACAAGCTGTAAATTGGAAGTATTAACACCTGAGCCGACTAAAGGTCAAATCAATATTCCGTACCGGAAAAAAATGTTTTGCGGGGAAACAAATTGCACCACCAAAGTGTTATAAGATGGAGGCAGCTAGAGGTCATATCATTATCAGTCGAAATTTCACAAGCTGTAAATTGGAAGTATTAACACGGGAGCCGGGAGAGCTAGGCAAGTCCTAACTACAATTTCTAGTTCAAGTAAGTTAATAAGCTAAACATTTTTGTTAATTCCGAGGCAATTTAGGACAAGTAGAATTTTTTTTCTGGGAAAGTGGGTTATATAGCTAGCAATATTTCAAAGGCTTGATAATATGTCAGCATCATACCAGAGCTAAAAAATATCACTTTTTTCTGTAGCCTACCAAAAACAACCACCTGAGTGAGTGCCTGGGCAATGGATCCTATTAAAGATCAAGTGGTAAGTAACCCAGCATAGTTGTGATAGCTCTGTACTTGATTCAGCTATTATTATACATGTAACATTGTGATCTCCTCAGGTTTGCAATGGCGGTGACCCAAACCCTTATCCAGAGCGAAGAAGGGATAAGCCTAGCATGGTGACAAGTTCAGCCATAGGATGTACTATCTTATGAGCGCATCTGAACACAGATATGAAAAGAACACAGCTACAATTATTATTTTTGTACTAAAAGTAAATCTTCATATTTTTATTACTATTATAGTTGTACTAGTGTTTATACGGTCTTGAAAGAATGTAAAAGAAATTTAAAAGTAGAGATGTATAACAATGAATTGATATTAAATATACCTACAAACAATAATCTCAGAACACCCTAGTCTCCACAGGGTAGAAAAAACTTAATTAACCCTCAATTATGATTTGACATGGCATCAACAAATACTCTAATTAAAATAATACATCATTAATGCATATTTTAATATTAATGTCGTGACTGTAATAAAAGTTAATGAAAGGGATTGACAGACCGGAAGTTATCATTACGCTATGGACATAACAAGAATAAAATTAGTGTGCTAAACACAGTTGCACTTACAAAGCTAAATATCAGCAGCAGAGAGTAGCTACCCTTTCAACTATTAGCTGGACTAGTAGCATGGACCCTATTCCAACTACCTCAGACAACAGCCAACAAGTGGTAAGTCAACAAAAGATACCAAAAGGTAGTATATTATAGTTATGAAACACTTGTTATTTTGCTAGACCAGCAGTTGCGGGCGCTACTGTAAAAAAAAACGACACTGCCCTCCAATGATACATGATTCCTCAAGCTCCTGTACCATACTATAGTATGCATCAAAGAGTAGTCCAAAGAACAAATGTTCTCCATGACTTATACTCCTGAACAGTTTGTACTCTTCATCATAGAAATTAATTGCATAGTCTTTTAGTGCATTTTTATTGTTTTGTGCCATGTAATCATAGCTTAGTCCTAAACTACAAACTCTATTCAATAAAATGGAATTAGCAGATAATTATTTATTACTAGTGCTTGTCCACTTTCTCAAGCAATAGATGCCAAGCTGCTCTAAGATGTATCCTAGTCTCTGAATATGTCGTACTTCTGAACAATGAGGGCCACTTGCACAGTCCGATTACTGAAAACTTTCTGAAAGAAATTAACCGGCAAGATAAACCAAACTTCTGTGTGTTAGTTGATTGGATAAGCCTATAAGCACTAAAGCATTCCAGCAGCACCTAAAAGCCGCACCTGCCAGTATTGGGTCATGTATGAGTATGGCAATAGTAGGACGGTAACTATAGCTACAATTTTTTGAAGCTACAATTGGTGTAAAAACCTTATTTTGCAAGACTCTAAAACATTTGCTTTTACAAAAATACTATGATAAGACTAATTAACAATTTAGCATGTGTAATAAATGGGGGATTGAAGTAACACCTTTACTTTAATATTCAAGCTGTGGGATGCCAATGCAAGGAATGAATTGGGCACAGACCGGAAGTTAGTTAAATAATAGCATTAAGTGATGCAAGAACATAGTCCAAGTACAAAATTACCACTTACACCCGCTACATAGCTAAATTGAAGCCTATTCTTTCTTTAACAACTAATAACTGGACATACTAACATGGACCCTATTCCGACTACCACAGACAATAGCCAACAAGTGGTAAGCCGCAAAGATACAAAAGCTATTTTTAAATGGTGCGATGAGAATATGCACTTGAAATTACTTATTATTTTGCTAGACCAGCAACTGTGGTGGTCGCTATGGTAGTAAAAAGAAAAACTGCCCTCCATTTGTGAATAGTAGTGCCTCAAGTTCCTGCACTATACTGTAGACTGCATCAAACAGCAGTACAGGGGAACAATTTTTTTTCATGATTTGTATTTCTGAGCAGTTGCACTCTTTTTGATAGCAAGTTTTATAGTAGCATAAGACTTTTTAGTGCATTCTTGTTTGTTGTATCATGTAACAGCCTAGTTTTATCTAGTTTTATCAGCCTAATTTTATCTATGCTATAAACTCTTCAATAAATTTGAAGTTAGCAAACTCTATTCAATAAACTGGAATTAGCTGATGACTGTCATCAGTAAGTGTTTCAATGGAGAGATGTCAAGCTACTATGATATGTATCTGATATTGACTTTGCATAAGTTGTACAGTTGCCACTGAATAACGGTGGGCACTATTTTAGTCGGATTGCTGAAGAATATGGTAAGTGATCAAGATAATAAGTTCACTGATTCAGGGTGTTAGAAAATTTATGTTCTAAGAGTACCAAAATATTCCAGCAACATGCCATAACCACACCAGCTGGTAGGTCTCTTGGATCAGTAACCAAAAAAGGAGGAGATGAAATCAGTTTAGCTGTCACCTTTCCAATCTAATGGCTTTTCACAAGGAACACGCAAGGGAGCCCAAAATTAACAGTTCTAGCACAGAACTATTGTCAACAAGGGAGTTTCCAATGGAGACCGTACCAACAGAAAACGTTTGGAAACTAAAACATCTCCCTCTCCTCCCACCCCCCACCCCTCCCTCCTTACCCTCATGCCTTTCCTCACATAACCACACCTATTACCTGGTAACCATGTTACCATATCCACTAACCACATTCATGACCTGATTAGCTCATGCCTCCTATAGGCCTGCTAATTATTACATGCGAGGATACTAGCTGAATGCACCAATAACATATAGGTTACTCATGATATGTGTGACATATCCCAGTCATTAAATTTACATTATTTATTCTTCATTGTATTTTATTGTATCATATTTTTTTATTCCAAAATTTAAATTTCAGAATATATTATTGCCTATAATTCAGTTTATCACAAACAAAGTAGTACCCATTGCAGCACTTTATATCTTATGGGCACTCCATATCTCTTTATAAGTTCAATAGTTGTAAACAAGCACCAGCTCCCATAGGGGGAGAGGGAGGAAGGGCATATGCTAGATGTATTCTCCCTCCTTCATGGCCTTTTTTTTAAAAAGAATTTAAAGAAAATTTAACCATTGCTGGGGAATTCAGGACCACTGCTTAATGGGTGGAACCCAAGACCACTTGCTTCACCAGTTTTAATACTGTGAAAGAGAAAGAATGCATCTATAAGAAGGCTGAGTAAAATATTGTGGAGTTCGAGGATAATGATTAACTCAATTCACATCTCAGGAACTAATTTTTACAACAGTCTGCAAAATGTCACCAATTAAAGGACAAGTACAGAATCTACACACACACACACACAGTGATGCTCAAGAGTATCATTCTCCTCACTTCCTAATTTCTTGGCAGATAAATGTCCAAAGTCTTCATATGGCTTAATCTTACCTCAATGAAGATGTAGGGCATTAGTTGAAATAATCTGCTCTAGTTGATCGGTAACTGCGAATGAAAAAAAATCAACTAAAGTAAAATTCTAAATTTAAATTTATTAATAACTTTTCTATACTTGTATATGCATACAAAATCACAGGATATTGTACCAATTTTATTATTAATATCTAGTGATTAAAAGAAAGACAAAAAATTACTTCTGCTTAGTTAATAACTAGATTTCTCACTTTGACAAGCATCTATATAATAATATGTTTGTCTGTCTGACGATGACGATGTGTATTCATAAATAATTTATGAGCTGAGACGGTTTGGTGAGGCATCGTTTGACTGAATGGGTAAGGAATCATCACGTTCAGTAGAATGCTATTAGCTCAGCAAGGAAAGGCGAGGCGAAAATTTCAAAAGGGAAGGCAAAGATTCACAAAAAAGTCCAAAATCATGGTAGACGGACAGAAAAAGGAGAGACAAACAAAGGAAGAGAAGAGAATCCATGACTTTAGAAGAAAGAGTTGAAGAAAAGGAGAGGAAAAGGATAAGAAAAACTGACTTAGTTCAGGAACAAAGAGAGCAGGAGAGGGAAACTGATGTAGCTAAATCAAGTGGTAGAGGATGATAACAATGGATAAAATACCTGATGTTACTGCATTCTTAATTTGCAAAATTTAGTACAGTAAGTGCCACTGAGTGGCAAGGTACTTGCAAGTTCAGTAATAATGTCATTAGCTAGGTTATGCTAAAAATGACCAAATAAATTGGTTGTATATTAAATTTACGTACTTCATAGATATTTCATCCTTCTATATATAATAATACGATTGTGTGTCAGTAACGATGACGGTGAGTTTATTCATGAATAATTCATAATGAGTGTATTCATGAATACTTCATACGCTGATTGCACTTGGTAAAGCTTTCATTACCTGAATGGGGGAAAAAGCTTGACAAGGGGGAAAATTGAATGGGGGAAAAAGCTTGACAAGGGGGAAAATGAGAGGAAAAAAGCTACCTTCTTGTGGTTTGAACCTGCATCCTTCGATTACGAAGTGCACACACAATCATTAAACCATTGGGACATTTGAAGTGCCTTAACCTATTGTACTCTATAAAAACTGAACACTGGGTCACTGGACTGAGTTTGGAAAGAGTGTTCATCCACAGTAGCTAACTATGTAGATAGCTGTGGCTAAAAGTTCTCTTTTTTTTCTCTCAATAATCAATCCGCAGTATACTTATGAATGGAAGCTAAGAAATTATGTACTTATGACCCCAAACAATTCATTAGGTCTACCTGATAAAATTATTAATTCTTAAACAACCCTGGTTTTTTTGTTTTATTATTTAAGATACCTTGTTAATCATACTCATGACTCTCAGTGATCAAATTAACACATTTTCCTCATAATCCAGGACAAGCCATTCTCCTTTGATGCCAGAATAGCTTGCAGACAAAAAAAAACATGCTTGTATTCTCTCACCATCCTTTACCTGTTCATGTATACCATTATCCCTGTACCTGTTTCATAAAATCTACTGTGGTCTTGTATCATAGATAAGTGTTATGTATCTTCCAAGTTCGAAGATTTTCTTTTTTTGTGTGTAACCTCACGCATCTCTGTATGTCCTCTTACCATATGCAAGAAATGTTCAGATGTGCCATTAGGGGTACAAAACTATTAGTGTTGTAATGCAATCTTGACTTAGGTGGGCACTTATCAGGGTTTCCTGATCCCTAAACTGATTAGAGGAGTAGTGCGCTAACAACTCACCTTGCACAGACTGGATTCTATTCATTTTTGGCCTAGATTCTTCTGACAGCAATTTAAAAAAACAAACAACAACAAACAAAACAAAAACAAACAAACAAAAAAACATAATTTTATTTTAGAACCAATACCCTATTTAGTAATGTCTTTCCAATTACTTACTACCAGCAAGCCAAATTAGACAATAATTGAGCAGTTGAGTATCATCATGGCATTTACCTATACATACTTAGCTACCACTGTGCTGCTCCACCATTCAATAATTTGATAAACAGTAATTCAGGAAGAATAAATAATAAATTGTAGCTAGTTTTGTGAGCATAAATCATTATCTGCGCTACGGTACGAAGAAACGGCTAAACTATTTTGAGACAAAAATTAAAGCACCTAACTAAACCTATTTAACTTCGCCGGTAATTAATAGCTAGCTTGATAAGTATTACCACAAACAACTTACATTATTACCATTCAAAAACTAGCTAACCCCAGACGAAAATACAGGTGTTTTGTACCATATCGCGTGCTCATCCAACGCCACCTATCTACTTGCACGTGATGACCACTTCATAGATGCGCGCGCAAGGTAGGTTAGAGGGTCAAGAAAATAATGGTGATATTTCTGCTCCCGTTACTTTCCAGTTACTCCCCTTAAATTTACTACCTTCTGACAATTTTACTTTAGTTTAAGTGAACATAGTCATAAACCCTCCAAGTGATTAAAATTAAAATGAAAGAAAAACACTTTAAACACTATAGCTACAGTAAAACTTCTTCTAACGGACCAACCTCTGAGAGGAGACCAAAAGTCCCGTTCCCAAAGTGGTCACTGTTCGAAGGTTTTACTGTAGCTATATAGATTTGTTTGCCAGCTGGAAGATAGTTACATTTCCTATAGTTTTTACATAGGCAGTCTATTTGACAACATAGCCACCATGCAAGAGTATTGGAAGTAAGACATAAAGATTGGGCTAATAGCTATTTACATTCTTATACAAGTCAATGTATTTGCTTGTAACTAGCTAACATTACTGAGCTTTATTCTGCTTGAATAAATGATTCTTGCAATTCCAAAAAATTTTCAATTATAAGTTTAAGTTAAAGTAGAAACAAATATGAAACAAAAATACAAGACTATCGTAATCATAACTGTGTACAATCCTCTGCAACAATCTAATACAAGTTTCCAATAGCTACTACAATCCCATTATTTAGCTACAACTATCTATAATGTCGTGATAATTCGCAACTTCTTTCAGTTTCAGTTAAGATAGTGGTTCAGGTGCTCAACTGTGAGACTCCTCTGGTTGATCCCTAAACCAGTATGCATTGATCTGAAATACACATGGCACTCCTCCACATTCCACTCTATAACCAAGTTCATTGTCGACAAAGCAAAGCAGTCTCTTCTCCCTTGCAGATATGTGAATACTCTCTGGGGGAACTTCATCTTTAAGGATTGTAGTAACATCTTTCAGAGGATATTTTTCGAATAACCTACAACAGAAATACTACATCAATAATTCTCAAGACATGTTACAACCAGTTCTAGCTAAATACTGCAATGTGCTAATATCTTTCATTCCTCATTTATCCTTTCACATGCATTTTAGATATTGATATCATAGTGAAGATATTTAGGGTGGAATATATATATAATTATTCCACCCTAGATATCTTCACAATGATATTTTTAGGTATGTGACCCTTGAGATTCTCAAGATATCTCATGGCGTTATCTCATGGCTGTACTGGCAAGTTCATTACCAGAGTAGTTATAGCAACCAGGGTCTGGCCACAAGTTTTCTGGGTTTTTACAGCTATCTTTACTCTAGTGGGTTTCTCTAGTGGAGCCTACCCAGCCAGGTTAGAGCAGCTGCTATAATATCAGCTGGGGTTGTGGGGAGCCCCTAGTAAGTTTTTGTGGGGCCACCCCTCGCAAGTAAAGAAAGAAGAAAGAAAGAGAAGTAAAGAAAGAGAAGAGAAGAAATAACTTATGGAACAGAGAATGCATTTTTGTGTCTTAATTATTGTTGTGTGTCATATCATGTAGCTTGTGTGAAAGAATAATGTGTTATATAGGTGTTGATTTATTGTAAGTATGTTTATGGACTTTGGTGTGCGTGCATGTGCCTGCTCCAGGCGTGAACCCAACGCTCTAGAGCAGGATGTTCAGAGCTTTTTGTGTCAATTGTAGGTGTGGTCTTATTTTTGTATTTATGGTTGTCATCATCATTCTTAGTCGTTGCTCTTGTCAGCTCATATCATTTTCGTTAGACGTAAAACTCTGATCTAGAAAAAGGACTGCCCAACCAGGTTAGAGCAGCTGCTAAAATATCTGATGGGAGTGTGGGGAGTTTTACAGCCAACTTTACATTAAGAGTTACTGGTCCCAATACAAACTACTTCAGTGAAGAGATCTAGCTTAGAATAAACCACTACTTGTCAGAGTGATATGGCTAGATATTTCACTCTCAGGTTTTATTTTCACTCACCTCTAGCTCATGTAAATAAATTAGCCTGCTCAGTGAAATATTTTGACATATCACACGCTGACTCATGAATTAAGTACTATGTATCACTACTTATTAGTTACAAATCACAATGGTTAAAAAAAATTATCTACTCATGACATGACAAAGTGTCAATCACTGAACCATATCAGAGAGTACTGTAGCATTCTATTTAGGGTTGACCACCCTTTCCCATAGGGATAATACAAAATTCACTAAACAACTAAGGTTATAAAATTTTCAAAAAATCGAATTTCTCTCTATCATCAACTTCTTCTCCTTGAACTAGCATAAATCAGTAGTTATTTTTCCAACATGGGTCCATGACCCTTCTGCTCTTTTCCTTACATGACCCTAACATACAATCGTTTCATGAAAAAGCATCCTCGCCTTCCTAGTTTTACGCCATTTTGAGCAGCTTACGTACGGTTGATTGAGTGCCACACCTTTTTTCATTAATGCTGGCATGTTCATCGGTAGTGCAGGGAAAAAAAAGAATAGTGTGAATTTCTACGTCTTCTTTGCGGCGGCTGTTGGACAGTAAGTGCTTGGCGTAGATCATTTCAGAAGTAAAACATTAATGTTAGCAATTGTTTTAGAAGCTGTCGTGGATAAAGGTAATGTGAATGTTGAAAAGTGGGAAGTTGAGACTAAAATGTTGTAGTGAAGCATAGCTACTGGAACTGGAATGACATACAAAGATGAATAGTCATGGCAGAGATTGTAAAAAAAAAGTGGGAAACTAGTTGTAACATTTCATAAATGTTGAAAAAATTTAGGGTTGCTCTAAAAATTGGAAACAAGGAAAATCAATGCCTTAAATAAATAAATAATATTTTTAAAAATAATAAATTTAAAAAAAAGAAAAAAAAAGAATAAATAAAAATGGTGGCCCGGACCGTTTACGTCCTCAACATCTTAAGGACTTGCTTTTGCATGCAGCTGGGAATGCCGACTCACAGTTTCTCATCTCGCTCGCTAGTTTTTGCACCCTGGTTTTGGAAGGCAGGGTGCCGGCCGAAATCCGCCCCTTTTTTTTTGGTGCCTCATTGGTGGCCCTAGAGAAGAAGTCAGGTGGAATTCGGCCCATTACTGTAGGTTGTACTTTGCGCAGGCTTGTAGCCAAGATTGCAGGTCAAATGGTAGTGGAAGACATGGCTAACCTACTCAGCCCTAGACAGCTAGGTTACGGTGTAAGGAATGGTGCCAAAGCAGCTGTTCAGGCAGCAACCCGTCGGTTTGTAATGGACATGGAAGATGATCATGCCTTCCTCAAGTTGGATTTTAGAAATGCATTCTACTCAATACGCCGTGATAAGGTTCTTGAAGCGGTTCAAGATCTGTGCCCGGACATCTACCCATTAGTCCACTCTTCCTACTCAGCCCCATCTTCCCATTTTTGGGGAGAGTCGGTGATTTCATCCCAAGAGGGAGTTCAGCAGGGAGACCCTTTGGGCCCTCTTCTCTTCTGCTTGGCACTACATCGCCACTGTATGCAGCTGTGCTCCTCTCTGAGTGTAATGTACATGGATGACGTATCAATTGGAGGCACTCTAGAGGATGTGCAGAATGACCTCCAAGTCATCAATGATGCAGAGATCCTGGGCCTGTCACTGAACCCAAAGAAATGTGAACTAGTCTGTGTTGATCACACAGTGAGGGGCCATCTTGTAGTTGCTTTGCCCGGCGTCGAAATTGTTGATCCCAGCAGTGTCTCTCTTCTGGGCTCCCCCCTTCGTGACATAGTATCAATTGACAGGGCTGTTAAGGAGAAGTTGGAAGCTTTGAAGGTCATGGGCTCTCGCTTTCAACACATATCGGCCCATGATGCACTGACTCTACTGCGTCATTCCTTTTCTATACCCAAGCTCCGCTACTTGCTTAGGACGGCGCCTTGCTTTCTTTCAAGCCTTCTGGAGAAATATGACCACACCCTATGTACCATCCTCAGCTCTGTTACTAATACACCCCTGTTGCACAATGACAGAGCATAGCTGCAAGCAGTACTACCTGTGAAGTCAGGGGGGCTGGGAGTTCGAAGGGCTGCTGACCTGGCTCCTGCCGCTTATCTCGCCTCCACCTATTCTACTGCCAATTTGGTGTCTGCAATTCTTGGCCAACATTCTTCATCTCAACCACTTCTCCCTGCACCCTTTTCAGAGTCTGCAGTAGAGAATGGTCACATGGTCTCGACATTGCTCCACCTGTGGACCATGGTGTGCTGAAGGAGAAGAACTGGGACACACTGCGAACCTCCAGTATGGCCGAGTCTCTATTAGGTAGCTCTGTTGATGCAACTGAACGAGCTAGGCTTCTCGCTGCAATGGATAAGAACTCTGGGGCTTGGTTGCAGGCACTCCCTATCTCCTCCATTGGCCTCTGTCTAGACAACCCCTCACTTCGGATAGCTGTCGGCCTGAGACTCAGCACTGCCATCTGTGCCCCCCATCATTGCCAGTTCTGCGGTGCTGAGGTCTCCTCACTCGGCCTTCATGGACTGTGCTGCCGGAAAAGCGAGGGAAGGCATTCTCGACATGCATCCCTTAATGATGTCATAAAGCGTTCGCTTTCCACAGCTGGGATCCCTTCGAGGCTCGAACCCCCTGGCCTTTCATGCTCAGATGGCCAAAGACCAGATGGCGGCATGACCCTAGTACCACCTTGGAGTTCAGGTCATCCTCTGGTCTGGGATGCAACATGTCCTGATACTTTTGCGTCCTCATGCGAAAGTCGGGCCACCTTGGAGGCTGGAGGTGTTGCATCCCTGGCCGAAGAAAGGAAGTCTGCCAAGTATGCACATCTGGCGCCTCAGTTCATTAATACAGCCAGTCGCCATAGAGACCTCAGGTGCCATAGGGCCCTCTACCCTATCTTTTCTAGAGAAGTTAGGTAGACGCATCCACCTGGCCACGGGAGACCCCCGCTCTACACAGTTCCTCCTTCAGCGGCTGTCAGTAGTGGTACAACGGGGAAATTCGGCAGCAATTTTAGGCAGTACAGGCAACTAACTTATTCATTTAATTATTATTATTATTAATTTTGTTATTAATAAAAAAAAAATTAAAAAAAGAACTGAGTACCATGTGTTTGACAACTTTCAGAACTTTCGAAGTTGACAAATGGCAAGTTCTGAACTTTTGAAGTTGAAAAATGGCAAGGCAGTGATTTAGGGTTGTAGAATCACCATTCTCAATTTGGGAATATTTTGTAATGCTCATTTTTTGAATTAACACTTTGGCTTTAAAATTCCTTGTTTCCATATTTTTAGAGCAACCTTAAATTTTATTCAACATTGTCTTTTTACAACTATTTCTTTATACTTGCATGGTACAAATCTATCAGCTAATAATTCTGCTTTAATTAATACTGATGGGGTAATTTAAGACAACAACACATACAAGTCAAAGCAGTTGTCTAGCTATCATAACATTTTCCATGCATTCAAAATATAGCATATGTCCACACCAACACAGATAACTTGAATAAACCATAATCTCAATTGCACCAAATAATGACACTGCTGTTTTGCTTCAAAAACTTACGCTGTAGGAGGTTCATATTTATAAAAGGAACATTTCTGTTTTCCTATTTTGAGAGGTCTAACTGCAAGCAGCAGCGTTCTCTTGACCATAAATACTTCTAGTAACTCCAACAGAATATTGACTATAAAGTTTACACAATACAACATTCAAATGTTTATTGCTACTTCATTGCAGTAATATTGGTACTTATCTCCTTACGATGCATTATTATAGTATGTAAGGGATTGTTACTAACTGAGGAAAGTGTTTAACATTGTGATGACATTTCATACACTATTGTGGGAATGAAACTTAAGCTACTAACTACTATATAAAATAGATTTGTCAAAAAAAAATACAATAGGATTTAAACAAACCAAAAATGTATTTAAGTAAATATATTGCATTTGTATGAGTAAATAGCATGGGTAACCATGCTATTCAGGATTAATAGCACGAGTAACGCATTGAATAGCACGAGGCAAA
>WLWD01000836.1_pt1 | contig 24245 bp, 13 predicted proteins | sample 6712731 | NCBI WGS metagenome assembly WLWD01 (sample SAMN12718690, study PRJNA576275) | sponge metagenome | isolation source: marine sponge | host: Mycale hentscheli | place: New Zealand: South Island, Marlborough, Capsize Point | collected 2014-11-01 | reverse complement strand
TGCTAGAGCCTGCTAGCTCACCACTGCTAGAGCCTGCTAGCTCACCACTACTAGATCCTGCTAGTTCACCATTGCTAGATCCTGCTAGCTCACCACTACTAGATCCTGCTAGCTCACCACTACTAGATCCTGCTAGCTCACCATTGCTAGATCCTGCTAGCTCACCACTACCAGATCCTGCTAGCTCACCACTGCTAGATCCTGCTAGCTCACCACTGCTAGATCCTGCTAGATCCTGCTAGCTCACCACTGCTAGATCCTGCTAGCTCACCACTGCTAGATCCTGCTAGTTCACCACTGCTAGATCCTGCTAGCTCACCACTGCTATATCCTACTAGCTCACTACTGCTAGATCCTACTAGCTCACCACTGCTATATCCTGCTGGCTCACCACTGCTAGTTCCTGCTAGCTCACCACTGCTCGATCCTGTTAGCTCACCACTGCTAGATCCTACTAGCTCACCACTGCTAGATCCTGCTAGCTCACCACTGCAGATCCTGCTAGCTCACTAATGTTAGGTCTCTTTGTTTTGGACCACACTCACTCATTACTAACAACAGATACAAGTCCACTAATGTGACATGACTTCACTGCAGAAGTGTCATCCTGATAATTATGCTGAGTTCATAAAGAGAAACTTTGCAGTGAAAAAAATTTGGCTTGTGTTTTCTCTGCTATTGATCAGGATAACGATCAGAACAAAACTCATATAAAAGTTGCTGGTGGTGCAATAGGTATTAATAGAAATTCCTGCAGCCTTGAGTCACTGGATGGTATAATTGAATCTGTCGGTGCATGTCAAATAGCATATATATTCTGATTCTGAAAGCATGTGTAATTAAAAAACATTGTTGTGCATGTAAATTTTAAAATACATGATGTAATTATGTAGAATAGATGCATAAACATCAACACATTTAATACTTTTTTTAATTATCACAATTACTGATGAGTAGACGTAGGTGTACAATACTTGTGAAAAAAGTAATCCAAATATTAAAGTATTTATCAATCTTAATTTTATTTGATACATTATTAATTGTCAAGTACTGCTAACATGCATGCATAAAACCATATGCTATAAGACCTAAACCTAATCAACCTATCAGTGAGATCAAAGCTAAAGTTCAGCACAAAATGATAAGTAGTAGTGAAATAGACTCGGAAATAATATCTGATAGAAGTTACAATGACATACAGCAGTAGATGATGATGCAGCATGGATTTCTCAAAATACTTCTCAAAAATATTTTTAGGCATTGGAGTTTTTAATTCAGGACACAGAAAGTGAAGGTATATTGAAATTGATGATGATGACAATGTACTTGAGTACATGCTTTACATTCTTACAACAGTTATTGTAGAGCTACCCATAGTGCTTGAGTTAGGGAGGCTGGACCCAATGTGCTTGAGTTAGGGAGGTTGGACCAACAGGAAAATGCTTTGGATATAGACTATGTGGTGACAATATTGACAAAATAATCAAAACTCATTATATAAGATTAGATAAGCAAAATGTTTTATTGCAATACCTTCATTATCAGTATCTTATCGTGGGTCTGCAATTCGGTCCCTTTCTATGCCCGGCCTCAGAAGCACAATGTCGCCCAGGAAACTTCCCTATATCGCAGAAGCTCCTGGACTTGGAAGGGTTCGGTACACTGCCACCAGAGTTACTACTCCTGAGTGGCCACTGATCTGTTCTTAATACTCTAGCTAGTCCCTTTACCTAATCCCCGAGTTAGGGTAGAAGGTTTGCTTGAGGAATAACTAATTGTATTCAAAGTAATAAAATGACAGAATAGTGCAATGGAGCACAAACTGAGCAGTGACTAACAATGAGTTTGTTCAAGGCCAGAATATGTACAACCAAGGTAAGCCCGGTGGGAAACAAATAGAAAAAAAGGTGTGACCATGCACATTTTAGTGAGCACATGGCACTCTAACTGATCACACACACATTCCACACAATAAAGATGAAAGACTGTAAGAACACAAAACAGATGAAAAACAATAAACAGATAAATTATGATGAACAGTCAATATTACAGTTCTAGTGCATCCCTTAAGCACTTACCAGCTTTGTGACAATTATTTTGCAATTGCTACTGCCCATACATTAGCTCCTTTTGAATAGCTTCTGATGGGCAATGTTTAAGCCTTAAAGTGAATATAAGATATTATTATGAGTGTCTAGTAATTAAGTTTAAACTGAAGGACAAAACCAATGTAAGCTTCTTTAGCGAAATTATTATAAGCTAATGTCTATTTTATGCCTGAATTTTATTTTGGACTTTAATTTTTGCTAATAAGATTTTTTTCCAGTTTAGACCAACAGTCTTTGCCCATCATCCACTATAATAAAATGTTGTCATGTGAGTCTCTGATTTATTGCTACATATGTAATAGCTATTTTACATGTCATGATGGCCACTTGCTACTTTTTCCAGAGCATTATTGTTATTTTTAAGTTCCTTAACATAAACTTTCAATGCCTATTTAGAGGTTTTTATTGCTTGTATCTATTGTTACAATATCTTCATCCTGCAAAGTCACTTGGTTTTTTTCACAATTGTTCTTTTGCCATCATCCAGGATACAATTAAATTAAATTTCATTTATTTAATGAAGTTATAAAAACAGTAAACACTTTTTCTTGCATTTTCTTTCCTAACTATGTAACGTTACATCCTTTCTTCTGCTTCAGTTACCTTTCTGCTTAATGCCAGATTTTTCTTTCAAGACATGTGCTATATTTGATGATTCAGCACTAATTACTGGGTGTGGTGTGATAACCACAACCTGTAGCGAGGTGTGCAGAGATGTCTGACAGAGATCTGACGCCTCACCATCTGATTTACAAAGCAATTTACTGAACTCTTGCTGAATGAGAAAAGTTCATTCTGAAGGGAAAATGGGTGTGGTTATAATAACATCTAATAAAACTCAAAAGCTACCACGTGTGGAATGCTATCATCGTTTTCCAGATATATGAGTGTATACCTTCACAAAAATTACCTTGAGCCTTTGTCCCTCAAAATAATACTGGTTAATCCCAAAAATAACACCAAAAGAAGGTTTGAAAGGGTCTATTAATCCTACGGCTCGTACCCTAACAGAACCCACCATTACTTTCCTTGCTGCCACTAACCCCTGGCAGCAAGTCCCGGATTACCCTATGATTGCCCACCACTCTAGAACTCAACTTACCTCTTCCTCACGACCCTGCTCCTGCTCAATCCTGGACCGCGGCTTCAGTAGCCGAGTTGTTTGGCACAGGTAGGGCCGGAAACCCCGCCCCCAAATCGTCTTGGGTCGGCTGGGGCATAATTAATGGGGTGGGGCAAGCCCCTTTAATTCCGCCAGAGGAGGAACGACCACCCGCCCCAGGCCCAGACCAAGACAGATAGGGGGGGAGAGAGACTCAAATATTAATTGAATAACGTCACATACACATAACGTAAAACATAGTATCGACAATGTTAACACATTCTAGCTGTATAGGATGCCAGTTGTTCTCTAGGAATTTTTATATAGTCCAGGTATGCAAGGCTCTTCCACCTGCCTAATGTCCTCACCGTAGAGTCTTCCAGCCCTCTAGCCGCTGCTGTGGTGGCTGCGCCAATGCGGAAGCTGTGCCCTGAGTAGTGACCTGGGTCAACCCCCGCCTTGTCCAACGCATCTTTCACAGCCGAAACCAGACGCTGCCTCGTGAGTGGCCTGCCATTGCTAAAACGAAAAAGGGGGCCCTCGCCTTTTCCCCTCGCTACCAAGTATGCCAGCATGGCCGAGACAGGGCAAAGGTCAGAAGCCACTCTGCCGATAAATAACGAGACGCCCAGGCGGAAGGGGTCAGTCTTAGATGCCTTTATGCGCACTTCAAGTCTTGATGGACAGGCAGGATTGTCCACTAGCACATCGCCCCACGATAGGTGGCTCGATGGGTCGTATCCCTCCTCTGACGGCACAGTCAGCTCACCAATCCGCATAAATCCGAAGTAGGCCAAGCAGCATGCGGCCCATAACATCATCACATCTGTCTCATGTGCCCGGGGGTCCCACACGCCCTTGATCTTGTGGAGAAGTTCCGGCGTAATAGGCCTACGCTCCCGCTTCGTCGCCCCAGCCAGGCCCTCAGCACGCTTGACACCCCGTAAAACATAGTGCAACCTGTGTAGACCGCCCGAAAAAGGGTCACCATGGCCCTCAGAAATGTGCAGATGACGGACTCCCGCCATGTAAGACTTAATGGTCTTATGACGCAAGCCCTCCTCGGCCAGGGTAGCAGCGAAATGACACAGGGCATCTTCATCCGCTGGCACCGGAGCCTGACCTGCTACAGCACAAGTCCTCATAAAACGTCTCACCCCGCAAGCATAAAGTCTGTGAGTGGACTCTGCCAGACCCATCATGTAGAACTTCTGAACAGGGCCACCCAGTCCACCTTTGTCCAGTCCGGAGTGTCGCGGACCAGACAGCGAATGAGACCCTCTGGGATGGGTGTGGCCACTTCCGCTGCCCCCGGCACCAACTGCAGAAACAGAAGCAAAGAATCCCTAGATAATGCATCGGCTGCATCGTTCTTGATACCTGGGATGTGCTGACATACTAGGGTTACGTCCCACCGGGCCAAGAAGAAAGACAAACATCTCATCAGATGCATTGGCCCGATCCATTCGGCTCCTTCCAGAATTCACAATTGCCACTACAGCCATATTGTCACATCTACATGACACTGTCACACCACGCCAGAGATGTCCCCACACGGCCACAGCCAGGACTATAGGCAATAGCTCCTTCACAGTGATGTGGACTTCTAACCAGCTATCCGGGAACTTGAGCTGGAACCAGTCCCCTGTTGACGTGTAGGCTCCACAGCCTCACTTCCCAGATGCATCCGACGTGAGCACCACTTGTGGGTCTCCCCTAACCACAGAGGACATCGGACATGTCCCATTCCATATAGGCAAAAACAATTCCACCATTTGAGGTTTGACCTGAAACCAGCATTCAGTCTCACCCGATGATGCAGTGCCCTCACCCCCGTCGAGAGATCTATCATTCGCCGGAGGAAGGAACGGCTGGGCCTGATAACCCGACATGCATGCTGCAGGTAGCCAATGAGCGACAGCAACTCCCTCTTAGTGCATGATTTCTTGGATTCCCATCCCTGGATCATAGCACGCAGCCTCTCTAGCTTCTCACGGGGGAGGCTGATTGTCATCGAAACGGAATCCAACTCTATGCCCAGAAACACCAGCTTGGTGGCTGGGCCTTCAGTTTTTGCTGGGGCCACAGGCACCCCCAACACATCACACCGAGCTAAAGCTCTTCCCAGAGACTCCCCGCACTGGGGTGAGTCTGGTGCACCGAATAATAGAAAATTATCCAGGTAGTGGATGCCCAATACGTGATCATTGCGCAGCAAGATCCACAGTAGGCCATCAGCAATGGCATTGTATAGTTTCGGTGCTGACCGGAGGCCAAAAGGAAGCACCTTGTCCACATAAATACTATCCCTCCAATGCATACCCAGCAGATGGCGATCGTCGGGGTGAACTGGCACCGTCCTAAACGCCCCAGAAACATCGAACTTAGCCAGCACGGCTGCTTTCCCCAACTCCAAAACCTTCTGACAAGCTGCATCTACCGATGTATATTGTAGACTACACAACTCCGGGTCAACTCCGTCGTTGACGCTACTACCAGAGGGGAAGGAGAGGTCCACAATCAGCCTCCACTTTCCTGGTGCATGACCCTTCGGGACAAGCCCGAACCGATTTATATGGATCTGGTGGGTATGAGCGGCTTCCACAGGTCCCAGTATCCTTCCCGCTGCCAGCTCTGCGGCAACAAACTCATCAATTACACTGGGCCTCTCACTCGCCGATGACATGTTTGACACGGCACTCTTGCACTTGGCCGAACCATGATTGAAACCAATCCGAAATCCCTGCCGAAGTCCCTCGACCAGGTATTTATGGTACGATCCATCTGGATGAGAAGACAACTGGGTGTCCCACTCACCAACAGCCATAGGTGTCACTATCTGGTTCCACCCTGGTATGTCAGGCCAGCGAACCGGGCTGTCAGGTACCTTCTCCCCCAATGCCAGCAAGTCGGCCATATACACATAGGCACCACCCACAGTCCCTACGACAAGTAGAATAAACACATACCTCTTACCCCCCCAATTAAAACGATTCCTACACATACCTCTTACCCCCACAATTAAAGCCATTCCTACCCGTACAACCTGAACAATTGCCCCACCTTAAACTATACCATAAATCCCCTTTCCGTGTCCTACCCCGTACATCTGTCCCCCCATGCACATGATAGCCGTCCGATAACACCAAGTTTTAATCAACGAGAATAAGTGTGGAACAACGATGAAACAACACTACAAAGCATGGGAACAGTTTTTTGGTGTCATATACACAACCACCGAATCAAGTTCAGTCTATACAGGGGACTCCATGGCAGCTCAGGTTGATCCCCTACGACCCTCTTCTCCCAGTGGCACATCACTCATGAGGGGACAATACCTCCTGGTATGGTCACCACCACACCGAACACAGCAGTGCGCGAACCTGCAAGGAGTCGAGGTGCAGGGCCTGCCGTCGTTCCAAGCAAAACAGGCAACCCTTCTCTTCCTCGGCCTCGCTTGCGCCACTGGCAGGGGCACTGGGGTTGGAGCACACTGGCTCGCCTCCGAGTTCTCTACCATGGCCTGGGTGAATAAGCACTGGTTGAGTACAAAACTCGCGTCTTCCATGGAGGAGTAGCTGTGCCTCAGCGACTCATCATATGTCCTCCACCATCCAGATGTGGATCTGTTCTGGCAGGACATCACGATTGCCAAGTGACCCCACAGAGCCACAGACTTCTCGGGGTGTGAGCGGCACACTGTGCCTGCATATTGGGCGAAGCTGGCAGCCCACGCGTCCCGGTCCACGACCGGGCGAATCGCTCTTGATTTGGAGGGTTTCTGATCCTCCCCGTCCACGGCTCGCCTGAACTCGGCCCGCAGTGCTTCCTGGGATAGCTCCCCCATGTCGACGAACTCGCCCGACAGGATGCGCGTCACCCGCCTGACGGGGACCGTTGGCAGTGTCACACCCATGGAGAACTTCTGGGCCTCCCTCTCTGCTGTCTTTGTCACAGGCACCACATCACTTGCCGCTCCTTCGGACGGGCGAGGGACCATCCCTGCCACGACCCCCACCGCTTCACCAGACCGCGGGAGCTCTAGCGCGGCCACTGCGGCCTCGTCAACTGTCCCCAGGCCTGCATGAATGACACAGAACAGCGCCATCAACACCCATGCCCCCGCCATTGCCTCACAGGATTTGGAGGTAATACTACCTCTCCCCAACGCTATGGCGTGTATGCCCAGAAATCTTGCTGAGCCACACGATCCAACAAATAATCCCTCTAACAAGGTGGGCCACATGCCCTAATAAATAGACCTGCTAACGAAGGCTGCATGCCATAACACAGCCAGGACAGTGAGATTCCCCCATGCCACAATCCAACATTCCATGCTATGTAGAAGCCACATGCCCTCGCACAATAATGCACATAATACGGTGGGCCACATGCCCTAACACAGCAATGCACAGCAATGCGCCTAATACAGTGGGCCACATGCCCCAGTACAACAATGCACATAATACAGTGGGCCACATGCCCCAGTACAACAATGCACATAATACAGTGGGCCACATGCCCTAACACAGCAATGCGCCTAATACAGTGGGCCTAAAAGATAAAACCCACAATTGTATGTATATTATTACACTACATGTATTCACTTATTATACTTGTTTTTTTTTTAAGTTCAATGGAAACACATGAGTATTATTGTTCCATGTTGACTTCAAGAATAACTAATATGTAATTTTCTTATAAAATAAAACAAACTGAGAAAGAGTAAATCTGTTTATTTGTATATCAATATGATTAGCATGTTCAATGACTGTATTTACAAGAACAGTTGTTCATTATTTCACTGAAGGTGAATTAAAATTAATAATATAGTGAATAGGAAAAGCAACATTTGACATTTAAAAGGTTTGTTATTATGTTCATTTCTATGAGTTAAATTATTGCCCATTAAATACCTGCAGCAGCAATATACACAATTCTGGGAAGGGACATCGCAACATCAATGACATTTTAAAAGATAACATAATTTGAAAGCTAGCTAGTTGAGCTCTTTATATAGTTGATTTGTTTATAAATAATAAACCAAAACTCACAACTATTACACAATGTAGTAACTACTGAAAAAAATTAATGGAGGAGGCCCAATTATCACTTAATGAAGTTCTATTTAAAGTGTGGAAACGCCCCCAGCCATAAAAGGGATCGAGAGCAACTGGACTGAACTGTTGAGCATGCTCAGCCTATACATAGTTTCTATGTCACTTATTTTTAGAATTAGTTTCTGCATATGAGCAATGAGTCAGCTAGCTGGGCCGGCCCAGTTCATTCTGTATTTATTTCATATGCACACACACAGTCAGTCAACAGTCAGTCAGTACTTCGAGCAGTCTGTTTTGCGAGTCACCCGACACCATCCCCTGTCTTTTTAAATTTACTGTCAAGATTTGCGGAGTACCCGGGAGCGCAAGTGGACTGCCTAAAGAGTTTACTCTGGTGGCAGCTATTGTAGAGTTTTTTGTTTTGTTTTGTTTTTTATGCAGAACGCACCCTCGTCACCACATAAAGAATCTCAAGACTAAACCACCGGCATCAAAAACTTTAGATAATGATTAAAAATAAAAATAAAAGTATGTCATGAATGCAACCTGAAGTGTATCGGATGTGTATAAAAGCTTCATTGGAAAGAATTGTGAGAAAGTAAAGTTACTAAAGCTATGTTTGTGGGAACATTTAGAGACAGAGTGTCTCTGTCAAAATTTCCATAAAGAAATCAGACTCTTCAAATAGAGTTTACCACCAAAACCAAGATATAGTCGAGTATGCCTCAGAAGAATTCCTGACACTGGACAACAAGAAATGAACTGTAGAAGAAATCAACAAAGTTAGAGACATTTTTGAGAAATGTGTAAAGAATCTAGGTAATGATATAATAGTCAATGATTGGTAAATACGTTATAGTTTTCTGTAGTTATAAAAATTAAATAAAATTCATTTAGCTTTCACTACTGAACAACCGAACCTTCAAATACTAGTACTTCCTGCAATGATACTCTTGATTTTTCTTAATAATCTATTCTTTTAACCATAGGCCAAACTATCAATTCCTATGCGTTTTCATCTCTCTTACCTTATAAACTTCAGTTATTTGAAACTATGTAGAGTTTCATCAAATATTGTACCTATTATATTTATGGCTGGCGTCTTTACAGTTTAAATCACATTTGGTTCCTACTCTATTTCAGATGATAGTGATTTAAATGTTTTTGTAGTCATTGCTCCTAAAAGCAATTTTGTAGTTGTAATGGAGGCCACTTGGACAGTGTGGCCAGGCTTATTGCTAACTATCTGGAGCATGTTAAAATTATACTTTTGTAGTGCATTAATATTTCACATTATTTTTAAGTACACTACAGTTCCAATCATTACCTGTCAAGAAGAATGTAAGCTTCTTTAGCCAAAATATTATTAGTTAATGTCTATTCTCTGTCTGGACTTTAATTTTTGCTAATGGGATATTTTGTTGCCTATACATGTCTTGTCCAGATTAGACAAACAATCTTTGTCCACCAGCTACTATTAAATAAAATGTTGTCACAAGAACCTCTGATTTATTGCTACCATACTGTAATTGCTATTTTACATGCCATGATGGCCACACACTACCTTTTCCAGAGCATTATTGTTATTATCAAGTTCCTTACCTGTGGTTTCAATGCCCATTTTTTGGCTTTTATTGCTTGTATCCATTGTGTCAATATGTTCATCCTGCAACGCCACTTGGATTTCTCACAATTGTTCTTTTGCCATCATCCAGGGTCAGCTAGAAGCTTCCATCAGAATAAGCAATACTCATAACTAAACTCCAAGCAGGTCTGCGACTCTCCTAGTTGTATAAAACACTCCTATTTGAAATTTAAATACCTGCTCTGACCTGAGCTCCTTTTGAAATCCAAGTTCTACGTACCTGAAGTCCTAAATTTGTGGTGCATTCCCTTATTCCACCCCATGATTAGTTTTAGAGTACCGCGCACTTTGGCCTCAAAAAAAGTATTACTTATCAATAAAAACATTAATATATTTTTAGGCCTTTACCTATCATCAATGAGTCGTAGCAAGGTTATAGCCTATCCTTGTTCTAAATGTTGGCTAATGAAGACTATGTAGGGTATGGGATATATTTAGTATTATTTGTTATAGATCACCTCCTTTTGCTGAAGCGCTACAATATCTCTTGTCATATCAGCTTCCACTCCTCCCTTCATTCATGAGCAGAGATCCCGGAATATGTTACACAGCAATGTTTAATGTTAAATTGATTATAGAAATGTAACCAATGAAAGTTCCTCAAACACCTTTCAATTCCACAAACTGAATTGCAATAGCGTAGCGTCCCGTTTTATCTGAATGGATAGCGTTTCAGACATGCGTTCTAGCGACTCTACCAAAACTTTATGCTTGGCCTTGTTGTCTTTAAAAACGAACAAATTTGAAACAATGGTTTATTCAACTATACTGAGTATGTGGCAGCAAAAATTTTAGTTAAGATTTTGTAGTAATAGCTATACTGCTTTATACATGAATAACGATATACAACAAATACATTGATTCAGTCATTAATTAAATACATTATGTACGATGTTTTATTATAATAATAATATTGAGTATATTTGAGCTTTCAATTCATGCGATCTCTCCTCATAATATTTTTTTATTTTTTTTACGTACAATTTATGCCTTTATTTCTTAGTTACTCAGAATAAGCGATATAATTTATATGGAAATTCAATGATTAATACCTTGAGAAACTATAAAATAATCTGGATCTACTTCTTAGACTAGATTCCAGATTTAGATAGTAAACTAGGGGTCTCCTGCCTGATGGGAAATAAAGGGGGTGGAAATATGTAATGCCTTAAAATGTTCACAGTAGTACAGTTTACTGATGATGATGATGTTAGCTTGAGAATATGTCATTAGTGTTTTAAGAGTTAGAGAACCATTTTAAGAAGATAGTAATAAGTGTCAATGATAAATGTCCACAGTACTTAAGGCATGCAGAATAGTGTCACAAAGACATCCTTCTAATCCTCTAGCTCTGTTGTTGAGTGGCAAAATCATTTATTCCTATTCTGAAAGCATGTTTGACGAGAAGTAAGTTTCACCCTGTTGTCCAATTAAACATTACCAATTAATGTGTTCATTGGTTATTAGTAAACGTCGCTTTTATTATTATTTATTATTTATTTATTTATTTTTTTTTTTTTTGGCAACGCTCTGGACTTTGACTTCACAGTTATGAGACAATGAATAAATACACAAATGAAAATATTCACAACCAAAGATGTGGTTGAACACAATCAACCTCGCTGGTGCATCAGCTCCTTAGGCCCCCTCCATACTAACGTTGTAGCACCAGGTCACTTCACCTTCACTGGTACCACACAAAGATGGCTAGTCCCTGCATGAAAAGAATGTAGCAAAAACAATTCATAAATAAAATTCTAGTAAACAACAATGGCAAGACATACTGTGCGGGAAGGAAGTTCAGCACATTCATGCTAAGTCCTGTAACAATACTTGCATAGATTCAAAAAAAAATTCAGAGACAAGCCACACTCAAAATAAATACATCATGAATATCATTAAAATTGCCATGAACTTAATAAGCTTTGCTTTTTACATACACTTCAGCTTCTTTCTGTGGCCAAGTCTTAGAGTGCAATCAATAGGTAAATAGTGCGGAACAGTCTGGAGTAGTAAAAATTCAGGACCGGTGTAGGAGCGATATGGGGATCCCAGCGATACGCGCACCCCCATCCCTAAATCGCTAGGGAATCGGGGACTCCCGGAGCCCCCTATTCGCTAGCGATTTAGAGCACACCCTCAGCGATTTGGGGAGTGCTGCTCAATCCGCTATACCAGCTCCCAATTTTCCAGTTGTTCTTACATGGATTCACCTGATCCAGTTCTTTCTTACATGGCTTCACCTGATCTTGCTAAGGCTTCCCTGGATCCACCTTCTGCTAAAGCTTTCTCTAAACCTGCTAATAGCAAATACTCAGATTCTGCAATTACAAATTACTTAAAATCTGGATGTATATCCTGATGGTGTAGACAAAATTTACAAGTCAGGATTACGAAAAAGATCTAAATTTTTTGTTTTAGGAGGACAAAAGAACACCAAGGCTGGTTGTACAAAGTGAGCAAGAGCAGCATAGAATGGTCAAGGTCACTCATGATGCCGCTCACCTAGGGAGGGACAAAGTATTATCACAACTAAATAAAAAATACTACTGGCCAGCTATGTATAGCCAAGTGTGTGAATATGTAAGTATATTTAAGTTTTTATCTGGTTCCCTATTATATTGGAATCAATATCAACATTCATAATCATGAATTAGCAGCATAAAATAATGACAAGCAATCGAAGTTGCATGACTGCTTATTTTATACTTGTATAGGACCAACTATGCATATGGCTTACACTCTGCCAGTTAATTATTTAGTGTGAGTTAGATATGAATTTCTTTTGGAAAATAGCTAAGTGAAGATTTTTTTAAGTTTGATTAATGTCTGAAAGTGTGAGGAATAATGAATAAAGAATGGATATTTTACTAAATTATATTGTGAGTGTACTTCAGATCAAGACCTGTGATATATTATGCCAACGACATAATCACAAATTGAAGAAGACAACAACTAGTTTGCATCCAATTCCTGTAAAAAGTGAAGTTTGGAAGCAACATGGTATGGATTTCATTGGCCCACTTCATCCAACTCCAAGAGGAAATAAATATATCATGTCATTGATTATTATTCGAAATGGGCTGAGGCACACCCCCTTCATGATTAATCTGCAGCTTCTGTCGCTGATTTTCTTTACACGGTTAGAGTGGAATAACTGATGATTTGTGGCACTTTATTTATAACTATTCATTTAGATTACAGTGAGATATATATTATTATTCATAGCTATTCTACCGATTTGGGTGTCCCTCTACTATCATTAGTGATCAAGGGAGAGAATTTGTTAACAAAACCACAGAAGAATTGTTGAAGAAGACCCACACTAGTCATCGTATCACTACAGCTTATCACCCTCAGGTTAGATTTGTGTAGTAAATTATAAAAGTCCAATGCTACCCAATTAATTGCTAGTATACAGGAAACATTTGTACTTTCATACAACGTTATTTGTGAAAAAAGAACCTTTTTTTTTAGAGCAAGGGGACCCAGTTTGTTCTGAACCAATTCATAATTCCTGGCTCACTTTCACACTACTCAGTATGAACCTGCTATGTAATTAATAGTATGGCACTAAGAGTGCACTACTGTAGCTCAATTATTCAGTGAATTTTGTGCTGGTTGACTTGGTGTAGAGCTCTGAGGTGCCTTTAATTTAAGCAAAGCAAAACAGTTGGAACCTCATGAAGATCTTGAAGTTGATTACGTAATATAGCAAGACAAATAAATGGTCTATCATCAATTATTTAGTTTGACATAAAGTGTTAAATACGCCTACTAAGAAATATAAATGTTTATTATAACAATCTCATAACATTTCTCTGTTTTAATAGGTATTAATGTAGTTCATTGAACTTCAAATTATTCTATAAAAGTTTAATAATTCAATTTATTAATAATTAAATTTCAAAATCTTTAATTGGGAATTTTAAATTTTTATAGGACGCTTTAATAACTACTTATGTTCAAATATTTTTTTGTCAGAACTACTTCATATGGTTTAAATTGTTCATTGAAACAGGTTGATAATAATAGGCTTATAAAGTAAACTGAATTTTTATTATGTAGTTGTCTCATCTCTGTGAATACAATGAATATCCTCTAAAGCAAAGATGTGGATGTTGTCTTGTGGCAAGATTGCAGAGTTTATTATAATCAAGCAGCACTCATAGAGGTAGATGAGTTTGTTATTGTGAATTCAGAAGTACATGAAGAATTTGATGAATACAAGAAGAATACAATTGGAAGAGGGTATAGTTATCTTAAAGTAAATGAACTCATTGAATTTTATCTCCTTCAAAATGACCACCTGAGCGGTAATGTTAAAACCTTATATAACAAAGCCTATCTCAAATTGAGTGGTAGTGATATTGATGAACTTTATGATTGGCTGCTTAATCTTAGATAATCCTATGAGCAAGAAGGAGTAAAAGTTTTTAGTACAGGTAATTATTGCTTGCTCGATTTTAAATTTGCTGTAGAAACCCACATCTTTTATTCCATTTAGAACAAGCTTCAAAGAAAAGGAAAACAATGGATATTGTTACTATAGAAGATGGAGGATGGCTTTAAGATATTCATATATCAGCTGCATGTAAAATTTTACAATTGCAATTCCTTGATGTAGCAGGGTTTCAGGATCCAATCAAATGGCAAAAAATAAATCTTTTAAGCGTATTAATGGCCCATATGTCCAAATTATTCACATCAATGGCAATCACTGGGTTACAATTGCTGGGATTCATTGTTCTCTGGTAAAATTTTACGACAGTAAGTATCGGAGCCTTTCAGAAGATGCTATTGAACAGATTGCTCTCATCACACAGCCAAGCCATAATTTTATAAAAATGTTGATTTGGAAACTACCCAGTTCCAGACTGGATATTCTGACTGTGGTTTGTACGCTATTGCATTTGCCACTGAAGTGTGTTATGGAAACAATCCAGCCAGTATTACAACATATAAGGGGCCCAAACCGCTAGGGGCCCCCCAAACATATAAGGGGTCCCCAAACCGCTAGGGGGCCCCCATATCTCAAGTGATTTGGAGTGTAGGGTCCCTATTTTACTAGTTAATTGCGAACTCCCGTCCCCTAATCGCTAGTGATTTAGGGGGGGGGGGGTGCTTATATCGCGGGGGGTTCCCATATCGCTCCTACACTGGTAGTTTGGAACTAAGTGCGCCTGCGTGAGATGATGATTTTGTTATTCCTTATCCAGGAGGGGTTGAATGGGAGAAAGCAGATAAATTACACCGCGCTGTTGACGACGGTCCATGGGAAGTACTCGTGAGTTATACTTTCTCTTTTCTGTTCTCTTTCCTATATGTTTGTATCTAGCTACAGTGATCACTCACCTAGCCGTTCACAGTAGCTACAGTACTTCAGCAGTCATGAGTCATAGCCAGACCGAATTATTAGCTTTACAGTATTATGTAACTACACCTGTACCTGTATCTGCAACTCTTAGTAGGTCAAGATTTGTGATACAGGCTCAGCATATGAATAAAGTTCAGTGAAAAAAAAAAAAAATTTTTATACTAACATTGCAGTGGATGGTTTCACATTAGAAGACCTTAATGACAGAGCAATAGTTACACTGCTATTTTGAGAATTCACAGTAAGATGCCTACTACTTAAACCAAGTCCTTATCTTCATAGTCCGAAACTGTCATAATCTTTTGCTGAATTAAACTTAACATGGACTAGTGCAAATACTGTATAATTGAATCTATAATTAGTATTATTTCAAAAAAATTATCTAGCTATTAGCTATTTGTTTTACGCTTACACTATCGATGACCTTAGCAATTCATCATTTTATTTTCACCATGGGATTATTACATCAGTTTCACAGACACTATAACTTGTTCAGTTCAAGTTGTATGGATGGCCAATAAACAACCTCTACTCTATTCTTCTAATATCTCCTTCACTACATGAATGCCTTGTCTGTGTATACAGAGTTTTTGAAGAATGCAGCCTATCCTTCAACGGGTCTAAATCTATGTTTAGTGCTGGTAACTCATAGTAATGAAGATGATGGTCTGGATGAAAGTAGCACACCACAAAGTACGTACAGTGCTTAAATTTAATATGTGAATGTTTATTTTCTGACAGTCATTTAGAAGAGATGTGGTGATGATTTTTTCAGAAAACAGTTACCTTAAGATTTATCGTTGCTATGCCCTCTATTGGTGATTTTTTTGAGTTTATTTGATGAATTTATGCAACTCAGTGTGTGTCATCAAGTAAAGAATAATGATTTGTGAGCTATATACTAATCCCATGACAGGACAAATCAATTTGGCTAAAATTAATTGAGTCAAGCATTACATATTGATGAAGTTCATAATACTTGCACACGTATAAAATTAATACCTTTAAACTATCTCAAGTAATGACTGAATCATAAATACCCATCCTTATTTATTATAATGAATAACATCCATATGTTCTATTATTTAGTTCCTATTGTGCAGTAGGACAAAGCAAACAGATTCTGCAACTCTGTGTGGATAAAAGAACCTCTAGGTGACATTATTCTATTAGTGTTAAGATCATACAATACATAAATAATTATGTAGAAGTTATTATATTTCCATTAGTATAGTTCCTTTACAAGGACTTAAATTGATATTATAACCAATTATTTGTCCAAGGCTTGTTATTTCAATCAACTTATTAATCCTAATATTTATCAAATTTGTAGTATAAGTTTATTGTGCTGGCAATTGACAAAGCAATTACATTTTTGTTACCAGACTGTAAGGTATGATATTAATTCATGTTTGATTTTAAATTATTAAGGCTCTATTAATTGTTTATGTATATTAATAATTTACAATTCACCTCAGCTATAATTATGAGCCACTCTTTCCTTAAATTTTGTTAATATGCTCATCTTAAAGGAATAATAAAACTAAATTTATGTTTATGATATCTTTATTAGAATCAATATGGACATATATGCAAATGCACTATGCTAAAACATAGGGTAAAATTTTTCATTTTAGTTCAACAAAATTATAATAAATTTAGCTTAATAAGTATATACAGGTAGTAATTTCACTTACAAATAATTAAGCTGAATATGATTCAGCAGTATAATTAATAATATTTATTGACCCGGGGTATTCCTAAAATGTCTTGGTAGTTGTAATAACAACTGGTAATACGTTAAAGTGTACTTAAATGTCATCCAATCAATTGAAGATATTCAATGTGTTGTAAATCCCCTTGTACTCACTGCCAGCACATGCAATTGTAACAATAGCTAGTGGCAATGTGATTAATTTGTAACCATATTAGCTGATACTCTCAGTAGTCTGCCATAGTATTTCTACTCTCACTACTTTACTATAAATTGTAATCAAAGCATCACATGCCTCATAGCAACTCAATTTACCTAAACAAGCAACTTTTAGATTGCATTAGAAAAATCATTTTTAAATAGTTAATTAATATCACTGTATACAATACTTTTTGAATAGTAACTACGCAAGAAATAGTTACACTGGCCTCTACGAATAATTTATATGGCCTGTTTTAAAGAATCAGCAGCATTTTCCTCCATCTCACTCATGCACTGTTTTGTGAGATAGTGACACATAACTTGGTATTGGATTAGCTTTCAAACTATCATTTTGTGTAATATAATCTGGTGACATTTGCAATTTTTAAAAAAAAATCATCTCACGCGAATTTTAACTTTATAATAAACGGCAACTTCGGAGATTATCAAGACATGCAGCCGTTTCCTACATTCAAGTATTAAATGATTCTTGTAGACTCACAATGTATAGTTAGTAGTACTTAATACTCATCACGTATAGGAACCCCATCATTATTTAAGTAATTCCCCACGATTTGTTTATAAGCAACTCTTTCAACTGCATTGTGTTGTATATACTTAGTCATTGTATTGAAGTTAAGTATGTACTTCAGACAACACTAGCTGTATTTATTAACTATAGAAGAAATCTTTGATGGCTGACCATGTTATTTAGGTCATGCATGATAGATATAATATTAACTACACTCTCTAATGTGTGAACAGTATAACTTCAAACATGCTGCTTGCCAAGTTTAGTTCGTAAGTGTATAACAATGCCAATATCGTATTTTCATTTAATGAACAGTTATTTGATCTTTTTATTTATATTTTATACAAAGGATAAATTATCTTTAGCTAAGAAGATGTAACAGATTTATTGGACAGTTAATTCTAGTTTTTCTAGTACTATTTTCACTCCTGAAAGTGAACTCAAAATGTCTCACTTTTTACATAATAAATGACATTAAGCTATTTCAGCTCTTGAGTTACTTTAAAGCTATGTATTTTGCAATCATTATTAAGGCCAAATTATGTGAGCCCACAGAATGCAATAGTGTATTGAGCTACAATTTGTCTTACATTATTTAGTTGGAAATGTCAACAAATGAATTCAATGAATAATAAGTTTTGGTATTTCCTTTGCATGAGGCAATAGATTAAAACTGCTATGAGTAGGACTAATCCAACAATCATGACAGGAACAATCGACTTGGCTAAAATTAATTGAGTCAAGCATTACATATTGATGAAGTTCATAATACTTGCATACTTATAAAATTAATACCTTTAAACTATCTCAAGTAATGACTGAATCATAAATCCCATCCGTATTCATTATAATGAATAACATTATATGTGTTATTGTTCAGTTCCTATTGTGCAGTAGGACAAAGCAAACAGATTCTGCAACTCTGTGTGGATAAAAGAATGTGCGTCCACTTGGTGACATGTTTCTATTAGTTATAAGGTTATGCTATTAATATCACTGGTTGCTTAATCTCAATCTAGTCCAATGTTTAAGATGACATAGCAGTTGCTATTAATATCACTGGTTGCTTTATCTCAATCTAGTCCAATGTTTAAGATGACATAGCAGTTGCTATTAATATCACTGATTGCTTTATCTCAATCTAGTCCAATGTTTAAGATGACATAGCAGTTGCTATTAATATCACTGGTTGCTTTATCTCAATCTAGTCCAATGTTTAAGATGACATAGCAGTTGCTATTAATATCACTGGTTGCTTTATCTCAATCTAGTCCAATGTTTAAGATGACATAGCAGTTGCTATTAATATCACTGGTTGCTTTATCTCAATCTAGTCCAATGTTTAAGATGACATAGCAGTTGCTATTAATATCACTGGTTGCTTTATCTCAATCTAGTCCAATGTTTAAGATGACATAGCAGTTGCTATTAATATCACTGGTTGCTTTATCTCAATCTAGTCAAATGTTTAAGATGACATAGCAGTTGCTATTAATATCACTGGTTGCTTTATCTCAATCTAGTCCAATGTTTAAGATGACATAGCAGTTGCTATTAATATCACTGGTTGCTTAATCTCAATCTAGTCCAATGTTTAAGATGACATAGCAGTTGCTATTAATATCACTGGTTGCTTTATCTCAATCTAGTCAAATGTTTAAGATGACATAGCAGTTAGGGGGACCACCTTTTAGTATCTATGGGATTGTTTTTATTCCAAATAAGAAGCTGTTATGGAACAAATCTTCAAAGTAACTGGCTGAAAGATATTGTTACACAAAATAGAGCTAACTGTTTAGCGCACTTACTTTAGGTCTAGGAGATGATAGTTTACACAAACATGTAAAAAATTTCAAATCTATAGTATCTCAGCATCAATGACTTGAACTAACTTTATTTCATAGCTCTTACTCTGCCAAAAAACACTGTCTTTGTTTGTTGCTTGTTTGATTTTACTTATTAATTTAAGAATTGATTGCAAAAATGAAAATATTTATAAGTAATAAGAATATGTGAGTCGCTAAATATTTTATATTATTTCTGCCAAAATATTTCATGTAGCTGAGAATCTATGTATGCCAGTCATGTGACCCTGTGTATTTAGGACATTATGTTATGCACACGACATGTTTGTACATCAAGTTAATAATGTATTTTATCACCAGATATCAGGCAAAGTGAAATAGCTAAAATTAATTAAGCTAGACAGTATTCAGCAGCAAGAATAAAAAATTAACGATATTCATAGTTAATGATAGTCCACAAGAATGTTGGCTGTAGATATTCTATCTAACAAAACAAGATTCACGAGTTGTTTATGACTTAAGAAAATATTCCTTCTTAAAACTTTGATCTCATCCGTCAAACTTCCGTAGTCTAACTACATACAATTATAACACAAAGTATAGCTATAACAATATTGCAAGATTTGATCTTAAAATAAGGTATCATAACTGCTGGTATTATTGTAATTAGATTTAATTGAAAAATTCTGGTATCATACTACCTGTAACTACTCAGTGTTACTTCTTGAAAAGGTTCTTTCATAGCATTCATAGCTCACTCGCTAGCCAATAACTAACACATTAGTACCAATAATCACTTATAATTAGTCACAAGTATTAGGTGCTAGATATTATAAGAGGTACACTTTCTTATTCTAACTCAGAGGTATTGTTTCAATTATGTGTTAAAAAATATTTTTAGTAGTGCGCAAGAAATCCTTACATTAATTTTTGACAGGTTGCTACGACTGATTGATATGGCATTAAATAAAATCAGCAGCATTTTTCTCCACGTCACTCACTCACACTTACACATAGTTTTGTGATTTAGTTTCACATAATTAGGAAATGAACTGCATAGCTTTCTGACAATGTTGTATATCAGTAACTACTGACTTGTGCAACTTTGAACAAAAATAATTGTCACATTCTTTATTTTACTTATAATAAATCTCAAAATTTGAGATTATTAAGACATATTATATAACTGCTTCATAGTAACACTAAGTGATATTTTGTACATTCATCATCATTTGTAGACACACCTCATTTAGGTCATTTCCTTCAATCCTTGTGTTGAATTAAACATGTGATTTATGTAGGAACTAGCTTTAGCTATAGTGCAAACATTTGACAACTGCAATTTCTTTAATTTTGTCATGCACATACTAAGCACACTCCATGAATGTGTAGACCGGAAATTTTCCTAAAAAATGGAACTCTAAAGCTTTACGTATTATCACATAAATGCATTGATGCCATGGAAGAGCAAGTATACCAAAATAAATTCAATCAATTTAAATAAAGCTTGTGCTGCTCAAAGCAAATTATTCTTTCATATAAGGAGCTGGGAAAACCCAAGGGAAATTCTTTAAGTTGATAGATAGTCAAGGTAATATTTCTTTGCTCTAGGGCTCGATAAAATAAAAAATATAAAAATTTAAAATTTAATCAATCTGCGAATTTCAGGCTTCTTAATATTTTACCTATTCTACCTCTGAAACTCATATTTAGAAGACTAAAAATTCAATTTGAAGATGTAACCAATGTAGCTAAAGAGAAAACTAACCTTTTTAATTTTGTTAATAATATTAGAGCATCCAGCCCCCATTCTCAAAGAAGGATAGTAATGATGGAGCATCCAGCTCCCATTCTCAATCAGTGGCAGAGAAGGGTAGTAATGTAAGATAATCCAGCCACCATTCTCTACATAATGTCAAAGAATGGTACCCAGTGTCAAAGAAGAGTGGTAATGTTGGAGCATATAGTCCCCATTCTCTCTAGGGTCGTAATGTTAGAACATCTAGCCCCCATTCTCTAACTAGTGGAAAAGAAAGGTAGTAATGTTGGAGTATCCCCCATTCTCTACCTAGTAGCAAAGAAGGGTAGTGATGTTGGAGCATCCAGCCCCTATTCTCTACCTAGTGGTTAACAAGGGTAGTAATGTTGGAGAATCCAGCCCCCATTCTCTACCAGTGTCAAAGAAGGGTAGTATTGTTGGAGCATCCAGCCCCAATTCTCTACCCAGTGGCAAAGAAGGGTAGTAATGCTAGAGCATCCAGCCCCAATTCTCTACCCAGTGTCAAAGAAGGGTAGTAATGTTGGAGCATCCAGCCCCAATTCTCTACCCAGTGTCAAAGAAGGGTAGTAATGTTGGAGCATCCAGCCCCAATTCTCAGCATTAAAAGTAAGATAACTGTCCCTTGTTCATTACCAAAGGATCGCTCGCGGCGAAACTCGGCTGAAAAAAGCAGACCTACTCGCTCAATACCCATTACTGCATGCATACCTGTCACGAAGGCTGCTGTGAGATTACCAGTAGTTGTTTAGCAAAGTGCATAATCAGAGGCCAGCCATTTCCCATCATGACAAGCTCTGCAAGACTGTCAAAGCTCTGAAAATTGTAGTGGGCTATAATAGTAGGCTAGTCTAAAGGCCACTAGCTAAGTTCATGTAGCTACAAAACCATACTGAAGTAAAGCTGTAGCACTAAGCAGGCGTGGGTGAAAACCAAACAAGCAATAGCTAGTATCACGTGCTATGTGTTTACTCGAGCAGTCTCGATAAAAGGGTGGGGCTGAGTTAGTAGACTGTGGATGATCCTCGACTTATACCTAAACGGCTAAAGCATTTCGTTCTTCTGGTGAGTTTTCCAAGTTAACCAAGCATGTTGCAACAGCCAGTGAAAATGCATTTAGGCGTGACTTTAAGGCACGCCAAGAAACTAAGCTGCATGCATACTTACGATAAGGACAATGTAATACGTGTTCCAAAGCTATAGAGTTGGGCATCCATTGCTTCCTGCAAGACAGAGAGGGATTTGAACGTGGGTGTAGGCCCGTTACATTCTTTAACTACAAATTCCAAAACTGGACTGAAGCTATTACACAAACTACAGAAGTCATGGCAAATTCGGTGGAAGGCTTGGAGAAAAAATACTAGCTTAATAAACTATTAATACGTGTTAAGTTTATTTGAGCTGTCTAAAGAAAGTGTGGAGCTAAGTTAATAGGCTGAGGATGGTACATGTCATTTAGCTATACTATTCAAGCTTTTCGTCCATTAGGTGAGTTTTCCAAGTTAACAGAGAGAGAGGTAACAACAGCCAGTGAAGATGCATTTATGTGTGACTCTTCATGAGTGGAAAATACTTTGAGAACTTATTTACATGAAAGTTTAGCTCTAAGATTTGATTCAGTGTTCAGAATTTATTGATGGCATTTATATAGAGTGTTCCAAAGCATTAAGCTAATAGAGTAACTCTTTCTTGGGCTCCAAAGTTTTTCTGCTGGACTGTCAAAGCTCTGAGAGGGTACACTAGTCTAGTCTAAAGCCCCTAAATTCATCTAGTTATGAATACAAATACTGAAGTAAAGCTATCGCTCAAACAGAAGTTTGCCGAATTTTGTGGCGCGGCAGGCGTGGGAGAAAAAACACACACTAGCTTCATTTACTAGCATCACGTGCTATATGTTTACAGGAGCAATCTCGAAAGAGGGGTGGGGCTGAATTAGTAGTCTGAGGACGGTCTGCGGCTAAAGCTTTTCGTCTTCAGGTGAGCGAGGTTACAACAGTCAGTTAAAATGCATTTGGCAGTGACTTTTGAGTGGAATGTTTTAATAACTTGTTTGGTGAAGGTTAGCTCTTAGGTTTGATTCACAATTTTTCCATGGCATTTGATATTATTACTTTTACAATGATGGTGGTTGGCATGATCTGGAAGCTGAATTTGTGAAACATCTAATTCCATTTCTTATTGTCTTGAATAGCAAGCAACTGTTATCTATCAAGTATCAAGAACTATTCTGAATTACTAGCACATTGCTGACAACCACTGCAAGTGTGGGTGTAGCTCTCATATTGATACATCCAAGAGGTAAGTGTAATTAAATATGTAGATAAACTCGTTGGTGTAATGCATTGCTATATACTCAATAAAAAGCTTTGCTATATAGCTAGTGATGCTACCAGCAAAATACAGTAAGTATTTGATGAAGTTATTAAAGCTGTGCAACACGGCATCAAGTAAGCATATTCATAGCCAGTCAGTAATCACTGGTACTGCCTTAAATACTGGCTGCTTATAATAGGATATGTGCTTCTGCACAAATGGTAGGCAAGCCACTTTGTATAACACGAGTAATTCAAAATCATTATTTTAAAAAATTCTGACTATCAAAATTACCAGCAGCTCCTAACGAAAAACACAAAATTTCTGAAGCATGGCCAAGTTTTTGAATTGCGTATTGGGAAAACTTTTAATGTTTTAATGTTACTAGCAAAAGAAACTTGACAGAAGCTTAAGAAGCTAGAATAATAAATTTTATTTAATATGCAGCTGATATAGTTACTAGTTGCTCCAAAATATTCTTATTTATGCAACAAATATGACACTCTATCACTCTCTTACATACGACACTCTATGTACACTCTCTTACATACATGTGCCCACACAAGACTTCTTTTGGTGACTTGACATAATTAATGAGTTTATCAAGTAAG
>WLWD01004634.1_pt1 | contig 24252 bp, 28 predicted proteins | sample 6712731 | NCBI WGS metagenome assembly WLWD01 (sample SAMN12718690, study PRJNA576275) | sponge metagenome | isolation source: marine sponge | host: Mycale hentscheli | place: New Zealand: South Island, Marlborough, Capsize Point | collected 2014-11-01 | reverse complement strand
TAGTCGACTATGTGTTGTTGATCAACTAAGTAAACTAAATTTCAAGTCCTCATACCCCAAGGATAGCCAGCTTTTATAGACACAAACATTAATTCATTAGGATTCTTAAGACGCTCGCGCAAGAATTACAGGAAGCTGAACTCATGTGGTTTGATGAGTATGATACTGACGTATGTGTAACAATGAGAAGTTAGAAATGATGCAACAAGCAACCGAAGGTGATATGTGACTATGATGAAGGAAGAATTGTGCTTGCTAGCTAATGTGGAGTGATGGTGAAATGATAACTAGTGGAATGTTCAGCTTTGGTTTTGTCTTCAACACAATTTACAGAGAGCATTGGCTATGCAGTTGTAATTGAAACAATACAAATTTGAGGTGTGTATGGAAAAGTTGAACTTGACAATTATTATGGTTATTATTATTATTGTATCCTATGGGGTAGGCACCCACTATCACCACAGCGCCCAATCTGTCCATTTCTCTGATAATATTAACGCCCAGGTCTTAAATTGCATACACGAACAAGTATTCCTTGTCAATTATGTGGCCAGCAATAGAAGTCGTTCTTCTGCTGTGCCATTTCAAGAAAATTGACAGCAGTGAAGGCAGACTTTTCTGACTAGAATTTCAATGGCGAATGTCCAGAATGCCTTCAAGATTATTGAATGTGATGTCTTATGTTAAAGTCGAGTAAGTAGTGCAGCCTGTGCAGGTTTTCAATAAGAGAAGTGAGGATTGAACAGGGAAGGCAAAGTCCACAATCATGGATTGAAGTACAGAAACACTGAGAATCAGGAAGAGGTACAGATAAAGGAGCAGAAGGGAATCCATTAACTCAAGAACGAGGGAAGGGCTCAGGAAGAAAGAGAGCAAGAGAGGACAAATGATGTAACTAAACCAAGTGTTTGAGAATTAAGAGATTAAAGTACATGTACCTTATGCTACAGCGCTCCTAGTTTGTGAAACATGTTACATCAAGCGCCACTGTGTGAAAGAGTACTTGATACTTATTACTATTATGCGATATTTATTATTATTATTGCTATTATTATTGTCATTTTTATTATTATTATTGTTTTTGTTGCTATGATATTATAATTAGTATGAGTAATAGCACAGGTAAACTTGATATTAGGGATTAATAGCACACGTAGTGCTATTTCAATAGCTTTACGAGTGCTATTGATCCCTAATAACACAGGTTACCTGTGCTATCACTCGCTAATAGTAGGCCAACTTTTTAAAAAGTCATTTGCAATTGTAGCTACACTGTATCGTTCACTCACTATCTCCTTATTTCACGATTAGCTTCCTTTGGAACTTCGTTTTCAACATTATGGCTCCTCCTAATCTGTTTAAACATTCCGTCTAATACAGGTAGAGCTTCTGTGGTAAAGAATGACATTGTCTCCAACTAGAAACTACTCGAACTATATGTTTCCGAGGCTAACACTGCATGCGTGCGCACTTACCCGTACTATTTCACTTCGCTACCGTGGTATTTCACTTAGTTACCGAGGTATTTCAATTATTTACGTGCTATTTCACTTTCCCTGTGCAATTTCAGTTGAACAGCGATTTTTCCTATACATTTTTTAATGGAAAACATACGTGCCATATTATTATTATTATTATTATTATTATTATTATTATTATTATTATTATATTATTATATTATTATTATTATTACTATTATTATTATTATTATTATTATTGTGATTAGTTGGGGGAACCTGGTATTAGATTCTTACTAGTGATGCGCTCTAATAGCACAAAATAGCGAAGCGAGCGATGCATGTTCCCTGTAATTGCAGCTATTCCAGGCTACAAAATACTGTCAAAGTGAGAAAACAATAGTGGTGGCTTTTTTCTATGATGAAGGCTCCTGGTACCCTAATCCTCAGGAATAGTCTAATAAATAAATTAGGAACATTTAATGGCTTTTCAAAGAGAAAGATTCTTTACTTTGCTACCTGTTTCTGTTTCATTTTAGCTCTCCTCCTCCTTGCCCTGTCTTTTTCATTTCTTATCTCTCTCCTTGCTAATTTTTCTTCAGGAGTTTCTAACGCCCTCAAAGCTCTTGACCGAGCGTTTCTAACGTTTTGTCTACTGGGCATCGCTACTTCGTACAGCGGGTAAACAAAACAAAATGTTGCTAAGAAGGTTACCCGGCCCACGCAAGCGCGTAGGAGAAAATTTGCACACGTACGCCCACGCAAGAACAAAAACAATTCTTAGACCTAAATATATATATATATAACGCGAACTCATTAGAGAGTCAGCTCCGCTCGCTTCGCTGAATTAACTGGTTTTGATACATCTCCTTCACCACACTCACTATTAAAGCACTGGCCAGGGAGAAGCGAGTGGTATGTGGCAGAGTTCAGTCAAATACATTGTAATTGTAATTAAATACATTTTTTTGCAGTAATTTCAATGTAATTGTATTTGAGTGAGTCTGAGCTCTATGTATTTGCAATGTGTTCAAATACTAGCAAAATTTGCAAAGTTTGGAATACGTGCATTGCAAATACAAAACAGAAATGAAAAGAGGCGAGAGAAAGTATGGGCAAGTCCCTCAAAAATTACTGGGGAAAAAGAAAGTGGAAATACCATTTGGATATTTAATTGGAGGTCACTGTGTGTGTGCGCGCATGTGTATGTACATGTGTGTGTGCACGCATGTATGTGTACATGTGTGTGTGCACATGTGTGTATGTGTTTATGCATGTGTGACAGCAGATAACGCTGTCGTGTTTGTTTTTGTTTGTTTTTTGTTATAGTTGTGTTTACAATGGTTGTGTTGTTTTTAGATTATTGAGCTACAGCAAATGATTTTTTGATTTATTTATTTTTTTAGAGAAAAGAACACCATCAGTTGAGGCTGTCTAAATATTGATACGTCGCACCAGGACAGTGGCAGCATCTGGGATCACTCCAAGACAGTGGCAGCATCTGGGATCACTCCAGGACAGTGGCAGCATCTGGGATCACTCCAGGAGAGTGACAGCATCTGGGATCACTCCACGACAGTGGCAGCATCTGGGATCACTCCAGGACAGTGGCAGCATCTGGAATCACTCCAGGACAGTGGCAGCATCTGGGATCACTCCAGGACAGTGGCAGCATCTGGGATCACTCCACGACAGTGGCAGCATCTGGGATCACTCCACGACAGTGGCAGCATCTGGGATCACTCCAGGACAGTGGCAGCATCTGGGATCACTCCAGGACAGTGACAGCATCTGGGATCACTCCACGACAGTGACAGCATCTGGGATCACAACAGGCGGTGGCAGTATCTGGGATCACTCCAGGACAGTGGCAGCATCTGGGATCACTCCAGGACAGTGACAGCATCTGGGATCACTACAGGACAGTGGCAGCATCTGGGATCACTCCACGACAATGGCAGCATCTGTGGACAGTGACAGCATCTGGGATCACTCCACGACAGTGGCAGCATCTGGGATCACTCCAGGACAGTGGCAGCATCTGGGATCACTACAGGACAGTGGCAGCATCTGGGATCACTCCAGGACAGTGGCAGCATCTGGGATCACTCCAGGACAGTGGCAGCATCTGGGATCACTCCAGGACAGTGGCAGCATCTGGGATCACTCCAGGACAGTGGCAGCATCTGGAATCACTCCAGGACAGTGGCAGCATCTGGGATCACTCCAGGACAGTGGCAGCATCTGGGATCACTCCAGGATAGTGGCAGCATCTGGGATCACTCCACGACAGTGGCAGCATCTGGGATCACTCTGGGATCACTCCAGGACAGTGGCAGCATCTGGGATCACTCCAGGACAGTGGCAGCATCTGGGATCACTCCAGGACAGTGACAGCATCTGGGATCACTCCAGGACAGTGACAGCATCTGGGATCACTCCAGGACAGTGGCAGCATCTGGGATCACTCCAGGACAGTGGCAGCATCTGGGATCACTCCAGGACAGTGGCAGCATCTGGGATCACTCCAGGACAGTGGCAGCATCTGGGATCACTCCAGGACAGTGGCAGCATCTGGGATCACACCAGGACAGTGGCAGCATCTGGGATCACTCCAGGACAGTGGCAGCATCTGGGATCACTCCACGACAGTGGCAGCATCTGGGATCACTCCAGGACAGTGGCAGCATCTGGGATCACTCCAGGACAGTGGCAGCATCTGGGATCACTCCAGGACAGTGGCAGCATCTGGGATCACTCCAGGACAGTGACAGCATCTGGGATCACTCCCGGACAGTGGCAGCATCTGGGATCACTCCAGGACAGTGGCACATCTGGGATCAATCCAGGACAGTGGCAGCATCTGGTCACTCCAATACAGTGGCAGCATCTTGGGGCAACTCAGGAACAAGTGCAGCATCTGGGATCACTCCATGACAGTGGCAGCATCCGGGATCACTCCAGTGAACTTGGCCGCATCTGGGATCCTCCAAGACAGTGCCAGCATGCTGGGATCCGCCATGACAGTGGCAGCATCTGGGATCACTCCCGGACAGTGGGCATCATCTGGGATCACTCCAGTAAGTGACACAGCATCTGGGATCACTCCACGACAGTGGCCCAGCAGCTGGATCACTCCAGGACGTGGCAGCTCTGGAATCATCCAGTAAGTGGCACATCTGGGATCACTCCAGGACAGTGGCAGCATCTGGGATCACTCCAGGACAGTGGCACATCTGGATCACTCCAAGACAGGTGGCAGCATCTGGGATCACTCCAGGACAGTGGGCAGCATCTGATCACTCCATGACGTGACAGCATCTGGTATCACTTCCAGACAGTGGCAGCATCGTGGGGAATCACTCCCAGGACCAGTGCAGCATCGGACACTCCAGGACAGTGGCTAAAAGCATCTGGGATCACCCTCCCAGGACATTGGCGCATCTGGGAATTGTCCACCAGGACCAGTGGCAGCATCTGGGATCACTTCAGGACAGTGGCAGCATCTGGGATCACTCCAGGACAGTGGCAGCATCTGGGATCACTCCAGGACAGTGGCAGCATCTGGGATCACTCCAAGACAGTGGCAGCATCTGGGATCATTGGGCACCTGTGTATGCAATCTGAAGGTTCTAGCTATAAAGTAACTATTTTTTTTAATTCGGAGAAGCCAATCGGTCTTCACCTGCTTTTAAGCGGGATCCGGAACGAAAGGGTTAAAAAAAAGAAAAAAAGAAAAGAAAAAAAAACACCTTCAGTCAGATAAGTTAACTCTAGTAGTAACTAGACCTCTGAGAGACATTCAATGAAACAGTGTGCTGTGTATTAATCATTGAAACCACAATGAATCTAAATTCTTATCACAATGTTTCAACTTCATGCCGCCACAAGGATAGATAATTTTTACTTTTTATTATTTTGGTATAATTTATTTGCGCTATTCTTGCAGCACACATGCGCACACACACACATACACACACAAGTTTACTGGATATAACAACACAAGATTTATATAGTATTTTCTTCATGACTTGACTATTGGACAAAAAATTTTCAAGTGGGTAATCAAATAAATTTCCTAGGATAACAAGATTGGTAAACCAATAGATTATGTATAAGCTAAGCCGTGTTTCCAAAACCTATACTCTGCTTTATTGAAGCAAGTTAAAAATTTGTCGATCGTTTTTGCACTATCCCCGTAGCGTTTAATGGTCAATACAAGGCCTTAGCTTGCTGATATATAGCTATGGAAGAGTTTCTAGATAGAAAATATCTGTGAATTGACGTAAAAGCTTAACCTTTTTTTTTTTTAAAACCGTTATAGTAAACGGTGTCGGCCGTTTAGTCCAAACGGTACGGAATGCAACAATAAATACTACGGTAGAAAAAATACCATTTTACGGCCTTACTACGGAACGGAATGTGAAACATTTTTGTCTCCTACTGTATACTCAACATGATCACTACAACACTTGTCAGTTTACTCTATATCTCCCAGTACATGGTACACTTCTTATAGTCAGTACTACAGAGGGACCCTCACTGCTACAAATTGTAATGTTGGACCATTTTTCCTGTCAAAACCTGCTATCTAGGTCGACAACTAGCTAACACAAAAAAGCGAGGGTCAAAGTACAACATGACATATATGTCTACACGCAAACTAGTATGAGCTACAGGCCTTGGCATAACTTCAATATGGTTGTTGAAAATGAAATGTGTTTACACATTCATTGACGACAAAAAAATATAGTGCTGCTGGGTCTGCATGCTTTTATAAACTAGTGATGTGCCTGAGCACAAATGGCGAGCGAGCCTAAAGTTATACTATTGTTAAACGATTGATTTACATTCATGCTATTAAAAAAAACGAGATTTTGAAATAATGTATGTAAGGTAAGGGGGATTCAAAGCCATAGTAACCACACCCTACAACAGTTTGAATTGAAAAACAAAACAAAACAAAAGCATGAAAAAAAAACAAGTCACATTATTTAAGTGTTTTATTTGTGATATTCATTAGCTAAGTAGTAGTTGTAACGCATAATACTTTCACACTTAACTGAACATACCTGTGCAAGGCTTACCTTCGTGGTTAGTCTAGTGGACAATAAATTGTCAAGTAAAATAGTTCATAGGGCTTATAAATGTCAAATCGCTATTAACTTACCACCGCCACTAACTCGAATAGAAATGGAACTCCCGAAAGTTTTTGAGTTCTAACTGTACCCGCAAAATAATTCAAAGCAGTAAACAATTCAAATTTAGGATGATAAGAGTAATGATCGATAAACCAGAGGAATCTGTTTAGTGAAGTTTGGGACGGGGTCAAATGCCGAGTTAACACAAAAATACGAGAGGGCCAAAGTACTAAATGACATACATACATCCAAACCTAAACAAACAAACATCCCCGATTTTCAATTGCGTTACTCCTAAAGTGTCTCGCTCGCTTCAATCGCTCGCCAACAAGAAGTTCAGGCATTTAGGTCAGCTCCAATTAGCTTGGACCGCCACTCACTGCTCGGCAGATCCATTTCTTTATTTTATCAAGATAATTTACCAACTTATGTAATTAGTGGCGTGGGCAAAAATAGGGGGTTGAATGTTTCATGTTAATGAGTAAAAAATAAATAAATAAACAAGAGCTAATTTTCGCTTTCTAACAGCCAATATCTAACTGGGTTAAGTTTCAATTAATATAATATTGGCTATTTGAACGAGAACATTTGCTATTATTATCTTTAAGCTGAGAATGACTGAATCATTCAAAAAAACCTTAGATTATACTATTAAATATAAATTCATCTAACCATCTGATTTTGCCTATTCCTTTATTCCTGTTGAAAATTCTGCCAAGACGTCAAAGGTATCTTGAAAAGTCTTCACTGATTCAGTGTTTCTGGAATGCTTTATCTTCTACTATTTCTCCTTCACACAATTCTAAACCAAATAAATAAAATAGCCATTCTATACTAAGCCATATCTTCATAACTTACTACTACTTGTTGCACAGTTAAGCCAGTATCATCAGCAGCTTCTTCCAACACATGCTGACATGCCTATGCTTCACTGAAACACCAACTCCGAATAGAGTATTTAAACGGGAAGTCCGAGCAACACTAAACGCTTTCCCTAACCTTTCCAGCGACGTCTGAAGCGCGACCGCAGCTATAACAGCTAAAAACCCACGCTCTGTAAGGCTTGCTTCCCCCCCAGTGAGCAAAATGGAGCTCACTGCGTGGGTAGAAAGGATTAGGTCGGAGAGAGGTGTGGCTCTAATAGGCACTTTTTGGGGGGTGACGACCCGTGTACGCGCATGAGCCAGGAAAGATTCCAGTTGCATGCACCCGATAATTCCCATCCAAGGTTTCCAGGAATCTTCGTTACGTTCAATCGCAAAATATTCCTGAACCGGGTGACTGTAAATGCAAACATCTAATTAGTGTCCAGATTTCTCTGATGCTCAACTCTCTCCAGCTACCATCTTTACTAAAGGTTAGGGTCCTACAGTGATGATGCCTAATTTGAATGCTTCTGCTGGGCTAAGTTATGTGCAACTAAAAATTGAACTTTTAAAGAAAAGGGACGTTTTTGTTGTTGTTTTTTGCTTCCAACAACTGCCATTAGAGAGTCCCTCTGCTCTATCTTTAAGTCTTTAAGCATCTTAATTTTCACCTCAATACTCACTGGACTGTTTATCATCTCTGTGGTGTCTGTGATTTATCATGGAATCAACCTGTTCTTTTGACCGGTTAGTTTTATGGTCATATCATGATTTTATGCTTTTGTGTTGGTTTATATTCAGTTGTGCCTTGAGCTCTTTTTATGAAAAACTCAATCTTGTATAGCTAGTGAGCTATTGCAGTTATGATCATGTCAACTGTATAGTGCACCTCTTAACTTGCACACAGGATATCTATTGCTCTCTCACAGCACCTGGTAATGTGTTATGATCGTGTCACCTGCACCACAATAACTCAGCAACTTCATGTCATATAAAGTTACACATAATGTATATTACATAAATTCACACTAACAAAAATAACTTATGATGTCATAAATAATTATGCAGTACTGTCAGTGCTGCTCATTCTGTAATAGTAGTAGTAGTAGTAATAGTAGTAGTAGTAGGGGCGTGGTTGTGAGGAGGCAGGGCCAGTTGTCTGGACATGTGTAGCTTGCAACTGCATTCTATGAAGGGTAAGAAGAAAGGAAGAGCACCAGAAGGAGGGAGAAAGGTGAGGAGATCTTCAGGAGAACAGAGTTCCACCACATGATCCAGGGCAGCTAGGAAAAGAAAATAGAAAGAATACATAACATATGGACTTTTTGTTGTTACTGTTTCTTGTGTATTCTCTTCCTTACCTTTATAAAGAGAGATGTACATGTGGAGCTCTGGGGGAGGAGATGAATGTCTCAAATGTTGGGAAGGACTTAGAGATGGCGGTGAGGAGGAAGTCAGCACTGATGGTGACAAGTGTCCAGGAGGAGTAGGAGGTGAAGAGTGAGAAGTGAGAGGTGGAGACAACTGAGATGATGATGATGATACATGATGGAGATTACTGGGGAGACTGGCAGAGAGGCAGTTATGGAGTAACAAGTCAAGAAGAGTCTTCCATTGTGTCAAATCTGGGCTAAAATAGGCGTGGCAATAGTCTACTATGAGGGCGGGGCACTGAGACAGTACCAGTTCTACCGCCTGGGAAAACAAACAAACAAATGAACAAACAATAAATAAACACATGGATAGAAGATCAAGTGATGACAGTGTGGGTGTGTATAAGTGTTTGAGTTCTAGTTTACCTGTTCCATTTTTCCAGTGAGAGGATACACAAGTAACTTGAGAGTAAATACTCCAGGTAACCCCTCCTCAAGACACTCCTCCACATGCTGGGCCACACCCACCATGTGGGCAGGGCTTGTAGTGGCCTGCCCACTGGTTAACAGTGCCTGAAGCTGCATGAGATCTTGCAGAGTGACTTGGGCAGGCTTGTGAGAGCTGCCGTCAAACGGAGGCAAGCTGTCCAGCCACTTATGGCGAGACCCATACAGACTGAAGGGAGTTGAACTCGGAAGGGGTGTGGTCTTGGAAGTCAAGCGTGACACCAGTACGTCTACAAGATTGAGCTGCAATAGAAATGGAGGATGTAATAAATGATGAATGCATCCTAACTGTTCACCACTGAGCATTCTTTTCCATGCACATTACAAGCAGTACCATACATTCTTACAGTCAACATAACAACTCACATACTTTCCACATCTTATCTCATTCCAGAAGTGTAGCAGGAGCACGCCCACATGAGATTAATCTCACACCACACAGCATCACCACTCACCTGTGCACGCTGCAGCATTTCCATGGGCTGGTCTTTGACCTGTTTCAACAATACTCCTTCCAGGAAGTGTTTGAGGACCAGGTTGTTGACCAGACTCATTCCTGCTCCACTGTCACACTGGTCTGCATCATCTCCCTCAATAAGTACAAATAACATGTCATAACATCCCAATAATCAATCTATTCCTCCTCTCACATGTGGTACACACCCTACACATCCGGTGTGGTCACACACACAACACACACACCTGTTGTAGTAGAGTCACTATGAGATCCAGTGATAGAGTTCCATTACCAAGTAGATGATAGAGACAGTTCAATAGACACACCTCCTTTCTTATACGTAGTAACTACACACACACACACACACACACATGTATACACACACTGCACCCAATGACCACTGGTGCTACGATGAATTAGAGCAGCCTTAGTGTTAAGTGTGCAACTTCTTAACTCCTTTAAGTTATATAGTAATGTTCCAAAGTAGTCCGTAATAAAAACAAACTGTAACAATAATTGATAACACTTTGTCTTCTCTATCTAACAATAGCAATTGTACTATATATAATTCACACCTTGCCCAAGCTAGTGAATGTATTCTCATCCATGTTGACAATGAAGTGGGTGTGGTTTATGAGGTAATCCTCCAATAGAGAGTCCTTCATGTCCTTCACTCTACTTGAGGCTTCACTGCTCATGCCCAGTCTCAATAACAACATCACCTCACACAGGCTGCCTAGGAAACTGCCCACAAGTAGGCGGAGTCACAGCAGTGTGAACATTATATGGATTACAAGCCTTACAATTGGTTTTCACTGAGAGAGTCTTGCTGCTTGAATTCCCTCACCTTCTCCAGAGCCTTGTCTAGAAAGAAAGAATAATTAATTAATCAATAAACATTCACAATATATATGGAAGGTAGTAAATGATTCCATAACTTAGTGGCACTGTCATGTATTAGTTTTTGTTGTAGGTAGCGAGTTGTTGCTCCTAATATAAGATTCTAATATTTCAAGAATATTTAATTATAATTATAACACTTGTTGCACGAGTCAGCGTACAATGTGGGGACATATCTCATGAGTGTGTGCAAGTAACTTCACAAGCCCAAGGCGAGTGAAATACAAGTGTGAATGCCATCTCTGTATTGTACATAAATAGTTTGATATAGATTGGAGGTAACTCCGCCAACTTCTTGTAATTGAAATGTACGCACAGCCACGTTGGAACGTTCAATACGAGAAAATGTTGAATGCTAAGGAAGTATCCAATGTATAATAATATATGTATTTATATACAAGCTCATTGATACAGTTGAACAGATTGTACAAATAAATAATTAGAATTAAAAGAGAAAAGGAAAGAAACAAGAGCACATCCATACCAGGCGCTAGGAGTGGTCCCAGCCACGTCTCCATGACAACCATTGGAACATCTCGAAGTCTGAGCTCCGCATACAAGGACAGGACAAGGTTTGCTTCCTTTGGAGTGAGAGGTGGCGGATATGATGACACTTTACCATCTCTGAGCATCACATCCATGTAGTTGAGTAAAACTGTGTAGGCAGACGAAGGTTTCTAGAAAAACAACAACAAACAAACAAGAATTGTATCAAAGTGCTCTATTAATTTTTTGCTTTTAATTATTAGTGGGTCCGCCCACTAATTCACAGAATAAATTAACACTTTTTACTTTAATTCACACACACACACACACATTATTTCTTGTACACAGGCCAACACACTAAATTCAATTTCTGTTTTGTAATGCAGTAGGTGGGGCCAGTGATTGATATGCTACGGTGGGTCCTAACCCACGTAGATTCATCCTCATGCTGATTTCAACCATAGTAGCTGACAGAAATAGCCTCTATCTCCTAAAGATCATTCAAGTTAGTAAGAGTGGAGTTGAAACTGTGGGGACCAGCAGCTGCCTAGACAGAGTTCCTCCCAGGTTCCCACATTCTTCTCTTCATATAGTTTAGTGTGCATGCAAGTTTTAGTAACCCTTTTAACCATCTAGTGCATTCCCTGTGTTCATTGCATCTACTGACTAGCGTGGATTAGCCGAGGGCTATACTCACAGGAGAGGGGAGAAAAAAGACTACCTCAATGAGACTGAAATATTAAAATCTTACCGTAGTGAATTGCTTGGTGATTGTGTTGAGGACCACGCCCACTGGCTGATTAGAGAGCTGCAGGTATCTAGGTGCCCAAGCCAAGCCGCTCTTACTGCTAGTGAACACACACAGAGACAGAGCCAGAGACAGGCAGTTGGTGCGAATATCTCGCACCAACTTCTCCCTCTGGTCTGAGGTGATGCTGGTATTGAGTAGAAGTTGAGTACGCAGTAAGTTGTGGGCTTCATACAGAGCATGTTGGTAAAGGGGCGGCGATGAATCCTTCATTAGGTCTGCTAGCTCCGCCTACAATAGGTGTGGCTTGAAATAAAGTGGTTTTAGATACTAAGCAAGCTTACAAATTGCTGGTGCATTGCCATGACCTTCTTCTTCTGCAGGATATAGATGTTCCAACTGGAGTCTGGACTCTTCTTCATGGAACTACACACACACACACACACAGAGGGGAATACCCAGTCACTTATCATACAGTGCCAGTTTAAATTAAAAACGACAACATCAACAAAAAGTTAGAAGCATTAAAAACTTTATTCCTATGTATAATCATACTGGTTGCCATGACACTCACAGTGTTTTGCTGGATCGCACATGCTCAGTTGTGTATATCTTGGTGAGGACGACCATGTGGTCTACACTGCTGACAAGGTGACATTCATTACTGACAAACTTGTGGTCGGAGACTAAAGTCAGGTCCAGCGAAGGAGGTGGGCAGGGCTGAAAGGTGTGGTGAAAATAATACTCTAGTAAAATTGATCATAGAATGTAGACAGAATGCAATTCTCTCACACTTACCAACCTCCCCATCTAAACCCAGCACACGCACACACACACAAACCTTTCTAAGCCAGTGTGTTGATATCTTGTCGTATTCTACTCCAGCTGGCATTCTTGTGATAGCAGTCTAAACATCAAACACAACAATTATAGTGTCACATGACAGACACATGACTCTCAATAACCACACCCTTCACTCATAGTAATTAATAATTGAGGTGAAATTTTAACTCCACAGAACTCAATCATTTTAGGGTACATTACAATTCTAAGCATCTCTGTTTGAATTCTGACTCCACCCACCTGCAGTGCTCGACTGGTATAAGTCTCCACTGACTTGTCTGACAGAGCATGTAGGAAGGCGTGGTCACACACTACAGCCTGGGTGGGCGACATAAATGAGAACGAACATGACAGACATGCCCTCAGGTGGACATCATACTGGTAGCCATGGTAACTGTTGGCAAGGAAACAGCTGATCCCCACCAATTGCCTCCTACCTATGTCATCTGAACACACATACATACATCAGGGTTGTGGCAATTACAGGAGTAAAGTAATCAATTACAATTACAATTACTTAAAATTTTTGCTTCTCAATTACAATTTCAATACCAATTACACCTTTAAGAACTAATTACAACAAATCTGTTAGCAATTACATACAATTACATCACATCGGCTCCTCAGGATAAGTGGTCATGTAATAGGGCCCACAAAGTTTGTAATTTTGTTTTAATTCATCAATTCTTCTTAAAAGAGAAAGTTATTTCTAGTGACCAAACACAGGAGACTCCCAGTTTTCTTGCTAGCAGCCATGTGCTTTAGAACTGACCCTTTACCAAAGTGGTCTTTGACCCCCAACTACTTGCCAATTACAGGTATGCAATTACAATTACAATTACTGCAGATGGTGTAATGATTACAGCTAATTACAATTACCAATTGCAATTACCACAACACTGACATACATACAGAATAGACTCCATTGTGGCCAATATAAAATGTACACTCTAGAGTGTTATCATCTCGCAACCTACTTGTCACTACGATAGGGAGGAGTTGTACTGTGTGAAGCCACGCCCCCTGGTCCGCAGACTCAGAGTCTTGTAGTGGAAACCTGTGGATGGAATGTATGAAGATGTATTACAGGAAACACAGGACACAGGCCAGTGTAATGTATGAAGATGTATTACAGGAAACACAGGACACAGGCCAGTGTAATATATGAAGATGTATTACAGGAAACACACAGTGTAATGTAAAATTGCATGTCAAAATTAGTTTAAAGATACCAATTACCTGCTAATGACTGCAGATTTATGTACCTAACTTGAGGCTCGCTCGCCATTTGTGCTCAAGCACATCACTAGTATATAAATGTATGTATATAAGTATGCATGTATGTATGTATGTGGGTGTGTATGCATGCCCATAAATACCTTCTAAACAGCATTGTGAGCACTCGTGACCTAGTAGGCGTGGCTTGTCCTGATGATGACACACCCATTTCCAGCCTAACAGAAATGGGTTGTCCTGGTACATGTTCCACTGGTCCCAACACCTCCACTGCATTACGATCTGATACTTTGCGACTGCAAACATTAGTAATAGAGGGCAGTGATAGAGTGCCGATAATGGGGGCGTGGCCAGATACATCGCAAGAAGGTTGTCGTTGTATCCCGGGGAGTGTGATATCCACAAGAGAGCTGCTTGTGCTGGCAGGAAGACTACTGGATACCTTCTCTTCCTCCCACACTCTGAGTGGTGACCACTTGACAAAGCCCTTGTCTGCAGCCACTGGATCTTCCTGCTACACACACACACACAGAGAGAGAGAGAGAGAATGGAACATGGCATTCTTACTTTGTCAGATTAGAAGGAACTGGTGTTTACTAAGAAAGTTCGTGTCATATTATCTCACATTTAACATGTGTACTAGTAATTTATCTTCATTTACTCTAGAGTAGTAACGAGTGATGATGTGGTATGATTAGATACAATATGCTCATACTACTATTGGACTGGTGTAAGACTCAATGCACGTGTGAGGGTCAACAGAGCATCTCCAACAATGCAGTCACTTCTGAAAGTGTTATTGAAATGGAATATTGGACGTTGTATAAATCTTTAATGTATTTAAAACATTTAAATTAATCTGCCTTAATTGATCTGAGCCATGCAGTCTACGTGTGGTTTCTGTATTGCAAGTGAAGATGGTAGACTCCAGACTCCTATGTATTTATAGATGGTTGGTACATGTTCACTGTACTGGTCTACTTATTATAGTGATATCTATGCCCAACAGTTATTGGTCAGTCTAATAGTTTAGCTCATAGTAACACAGTGAAAACTCTAAATTAGGGGTTATATGCAATAAGACAACAAACATTGAAAGTTATAGTTTTCTTTTTATTATAATGTTCTATTGCTCGTATGACTGGTCCGATTTTATGTGCAGTATCTACAACAAACAACAACAACAAGCAATCCTCCAGGGCAAATGTTTATAGTAAAGGTGAATGTGAACCTCATATTAATGGTCCACACATTAGGACTGACCTTGGTGGTTGACTGGGCAGAGTCTGGATGAGGTGTGGGGGCGGGGGAAACTGCCGGTGTGGGATCCTCAAAATGCCTGGCCCCTAACATTGTTCCTGATGAGCTTTGCAGGCCGTCCTCTGCCAGTAACGCTATCTTAACAACCCTCACCTCGTTCCTCGAGATAAAAGAGACGTAGTTGTTGAAGATGGCGACGCTGTGAATAGCCATGTTGGTGTGGATGTCCAGCAGTAACTCTATGTTGTCTGGGGCACTACTTTCTCCCTGGCCTCTCGAGCCAGGGGTGTGGCGTCCTCCACTGCTAGGGGTGTGGCGCCCACCCCTGGTAGGGTTGCAGTTTCTGAAGGGTGCCATGAATGGAGTATTTGCAGGCATGCTCTGTGAGAGTTTGAAGCGAGGGTTGTTGTTCATCCCGCCGGAGTCACTAGTGGACGACAGATCCATGCTGGGCTCTTCGCTGCTCATATACCCCGCCCCACTGGATGGGCGTCGACCTTCCAAGCCATCAAATTCATCCTCAGGAATCGCCAGTGTGAATATGCGCACTGTAGAACCCATCCCCACGGCAATGCGCCCACTCTCCTGGCAGCAGGCAAGACAAGACATAGACGTATCTTGCTCTCCTGGAAGCTCCACAATGTCCACAGCAAGATGGTCGCCCGGCAACAAAGCACTGTTGGAGAGAGAGCGCAGCAGGCTGATGCGTGCTGGCCTGTCCACTGTAGCTCCCCTCCATTTGAAATAGACTCTAGAGAAACCCTGAGAAGACGGAGTCTTTCTTTCTAGCGTCACTATGCAGTCCCCCTTAGGGTTGTAGACCAGATGCTGTACCGGTCCAACTGTGCGGAACTGGCCCACAGGGTCGCACGAGTTAATGTTGAATACTTCCAGAAGGCAGTCTTCCTCCGCGACAAAGACACATTCATCCGAGCACGCGATAGCCAGAGGTCCCCCAGAGATACTGCTTAGTATCTTCTGCCGCTCAATAAAGTTAAAACTTGTAGGAAATATCTTCACCATGCCTTCCTGACTCTAGATGACACTACCCTCTTAGTTGCTATGTTTGCAGAGCAAGCAGTCTTATGGCCACACCCCTCGTAACGAAGCATGTGATACTATTTCACACGCGCGAAGAGTGCGTGCATCATTACGTTTCCCTTCAGCCCCACCCATCTATTCCGCATGACCGCCTACACCAATTACGGATGCTAATTAGCGATCAGAGCAATCAAACTGATTCCACATGTACTGCAGCTTCCTTAATCTCTCCTTCACAAGACACCATAGCATAACCACTCCATTCTTGGGTCATAAAATAATCAGTGAAACAATAGGAAATGAAAGAAGTGAAGTCACTTTGAATTAGAATTATCATGGAACAAACACACAAATAGTACAAGAGTTCCTGTGAGCAAGTCCACTAGCTGTAGCACCACCAGCTGTAGCACGCGGTCATGTGGTCATCCTGCGGAACAGGTAGAGGTAGCCCAACTCTCTGGGAGGAGTTTCTGAGACGGCTACTTTGCTGTCGTTAAAGATGACCCACTGACCGTTCTTCTTGATGTGGCAGACATAATGGCCGCACATGGTGGATGTGCCCATGTGACTCACAAACCCCAACAGCTCATACTCTGTAACACACATACATACACACATGTAATACAGACCAGTGGTGTGCTTGTGACGATTCTTTAAAATAAACAAGTTCAGACTTTATGTTTAGCCTACGCACTCATAACTAATAAGAGACACTAGCTGTGAAAACTATCACTTAATCATTTTGTTACAATTTACTTTGTCAATTACACGATTTAATTACAGCTACTGTAATATCCAACTACAATCCATATCTGTGTGTGTGTGTGTGTGTGTGTGTGTGTGTGCTACTCACTTGCTGGTCCGTCTCTGTATTGCTGCTGGGACTCGGCCTGCTCTTCTTCTGTTTCCATGGCAACACCACCATCACCAGAATCCAGCTCTCCAGCATGACTAAACACCCAGTCTATAGCACGCTCCACACTGTTGCTCTAACACACGCACATACACACTGAGTAGCAAAATACAAACTACAAGTCACATGACTTTAATTCCTCCTCCTCCCCCCATATACACGCAAACACATAGTCTCGCCAGGCCAGACCCTTTACCATACGCAAGCGAGAAAAGGTTCTGGTCAAACTTGGTACTCGAGAGCAATATTTTTACCGCGCGAGCGTCAACCGAGTGCTTGCAGCACCATAGATGACGTAGACACTGCACATGTCATCCACACCACAGATGATGTAGGCACTGCACATGTCATCCACATCATAGATGACGTAGGCACTGCACATGTCATCCACACCACAGATGATGTAGGCACTGCACATGTCATCCACACCACAGATGACGTAGACACTGCACATATCATCCACACCACAGATGACGTAGGCACTGCACATGTCATCCACACCATAGATGACGTAGACACTGCACATGTCATCCACACCACAGATGATGTAGGCACTGCACATGTCATCCACACCACAGATGACGTAGACACTGCACATGTCATCCACACCATAGATGACGTAGGCACTGCACATGTCATCCACACCACAGATGACGTAGACACTGCACATGTCATCCACACCATAGATGACGTAGACACTGCACATGTCATCCACACCATAGATGACGTAGACACTGCACATGTCATCCACACCATAGATGACGTAGACACTGCACATGTCATCCACACCACAGATGACGTAGACACTGCACATGTCATCCACACCATAGATGACGTAGACACTGCACATGTCATCCACACCATAGATGACGTAGACACTGCACATGTCATCCACACCACAGATGACGTAGACACTGCACATGTCATCCACACCATAGATGACGTAGACACTGCACATGTCATCCACACCACAGATGACGTAGACACTGCACATGTCATCCACACCACAGATGACGTAGGCACTGCACATGTCATCCACACCACAGATGACGTAGGCACTGCACATGTCATCCACACCACAGATGACGTAGACACTGCACATGTCATCCACACCACAGATGACGTAGACACTGCACATGTCATCCACACCACAGATGACGTAGACACTGCACATGTCATCCACACCACAGATGACGTAGGCACTGCACATGTCATCCACACCACAGATGACGTAGGCACTGCACATGTCATCCACACCACAGATGACGTAGGCACTGCACATGTCATCCACACCACAGATGACGTAGGCCACTGCACATGTCATCCACACCATAGATGACGTAGACACTGCACATGTCATCCACACCACAGATGACGTAGGCACTGCACATGTCATCCACACCACAGATGACGTAGACACTGCACATGTCATCCACACCACAGATGACGTAGACACTGCACATGTCATCCACACCACAGATGACGTAGACACTGCACATGTCATCCACACCATAGATGATGTAGGCACTGCAACATGTCATCCACAATTTTCGTGGATTAATATGAACAAAAAAGTCTATCGAACTTGACCAGACCCTTTCCTCACTTGCATTTGGTAAAGGGTCTCTCCTGCGAGACTACATGTACACACACATGCATGCGCACACACTCACTGTGGCCTTCAGTGCCTTCACTGCTTGCTCCATTGTGAACCCCATGGACGTCACCATGGCAACAGCCTCTTCTGGTGGCTCATTCTGTGCAGAGCTCCCAGAGTTTAGTTTCTTCTTCTTCGATGGAGGGACAAATGGAGCAGCGAAATCTACAGACAATGTGGACAGACAGCTGAGTGACACATCACTAGGGCAATGAACTATGAACTAGTGACACATCACTAGGGCAATGAACTATGAACTAGTGACACATCACTAGGGCAAGTTAGAAATATGAAATATGAACTAGTGACACATCACTAGGGCAAGTTAGAAATATGAACTATGAACTAGTGACACATCACTAGGGCAAGTTAGAACTATGAACTAGTGACACATCACTAGGGAAAGTTAGAAATATGAACTATGAACTAGTGACACATCACTAGGGCAAGTTAGAACTATGAACTATGAACTAGTGACACATCACTAGGGCAAGTTAGAACTATGAACTATGAACTAGTGACACATCACTAGGGCAAGTTAGAAATATGAACTATGAACTAGTGACACATCACTAGGGCAAGTTAGAAATATGAACTATGAACTAGTGACACATCACTAGGGCAAGTTAGAAATATGAACTATGAACTAGTGACACATCACTAGGGCAAGTTAGAAATATGAAATATGAACTAGTGACACATCACTAGGGCAAGTTAGAAATATGAAATATGAACTAGTGACACATCACTAGGGCAAGTTAGAACTATGAACTAGTGACACATCACTAGGGCAAGTTAGAACTACGAACTAGTGACACATCACTAGGGCAAGTTAGAACTATGAACTAGTGACACATCACTAGGGCAAGTTAGAACTATGAACGAGTGACACATCACTAGGGCAAGTTAGAACTATGAACGAGTGACACATCACTAGGGCAAGTTAGAACTATGAACTAGTGACACATCACTAGGGCAAGTTAGAACTATGAAATATGAACTAGTGACACATCACTAGGGCAAGTTAGAACTATGAAATATGAACTAGTGACACATCACTAGGGCAAGTTAGAACTATGAAATATGAACTAGTGACACATCACTAGGGCAAGTTAGAAATATGAAATATGAACTAGTGACACATCACTAGGGCAAGTTAGAACTATGAACTAGTGACACATCACTAGGGCAAGTTAGAAATATGAAATATGAACTAGTGACACATCACTAGGGCAAGTTAGAACTATGAACTAGTGACACATCACTAGGGCAAGTTAGAACTATGAACTAGTGACACATCACTAGGGCAAGTTAGAACTATGAAATATGAACTAGTGACACATCACTAGGGCAAGTTAGAACTATGAAATATGAACTAGTGACACATCACTAGGGCAAGTTAGAAATATGAAATATGAACTAGTGACACATCACTAGGGCAAGTTAGAACTATGAACTAGTGACACATCACTAGGGCAAGTTAGAAATATGAAATATGAACTAGTGACACATCACTAGGGCAAGTTAGAACTATGAACTAGTGACACATCACTAGGGCAAGTTAGAACTATGAGCGAGTGACACATCACTAGGGCAAGTTAGAACTATGAACTAGTGACACATCACTAGGGCAAGTTAGAACTATGAACGAGTGACACATCACTAGGGCAAGTTAGAACTATGAACGAGTGACACATCACTAGGGCAAGTTAGAACTATGAACTAGTGACACATCACTAGGGCAAGTTAGAACTATGAAATATGAACTAGTGACACATCACTAGGGAAAGTTAGAACTATGAAATATGAACTAGTGACACATCACTAGGGCAAGTTAGAACTATGAAATATGAACGAGATCATTAGAGCTGAAAGATGCTACACTAAAAGCCCGCAAGGTGCACTATCATCTGTAAAGCTGGGCTTGTAGTTAATTTCAAATGACTGTGCTAAACAGTCGAGTGTACAGTGCCAGCTCAGAATGCAACTAGAATAACTACTCCAACCAACTCAGGAAACTAACAGTCTAGAGATAACAATCAACAAATCCACCAGACACATACCAGGATCACCCATGTGTTCAAGAACCCAATTCATAGCAGGCTCCACCCCCTGGTTGTGGGTGTGATAGACAGCTTTACGGCACCCCTCCATGTCAAATCCCATGGAAACCAGCTGCACCACCACACCCTCATCAATAGCAACCTCCTCTGGGCCTGACTCCTCCAGTGATGCTGCTGGAAGCTCCTCCTCCCCAGGCTGGATACCACACCCTTTCAAGTGAGAAAGGTCAAGCTGATCAGGCACATCAATCAGAACATCTGAAAAAAAAAAAAAGGATTAGAAAAAATCTTCGTTCGTCCAAGTGAGCAACACGAATCACCCTTTACCATATTTCTTGGGCACCCAGTCATCAGCAAACGAGAACTTGGCCATTTGTATCATGAGGTAGTTAGGGAATGTACTAAACCTTGTCGTCCTAGTAACCAATACATAACAATGGGTATTAAATAGATCAAACTCCACCCCTGCAGCCCAGAGTGTGTGTGTCCTCACCTGAGAGCTGCAGTCTTGCCTCCTATGGCGGTACTGTAGAAGTCTGCCACATGCTGGGCTTGACCAAAGGCTTCCAGACATGAAGCAAATGGAACTTTAGCTCGAACAACATCATCAGGATTTCTGAGTCAGACAGAAGGACAATGCAGAGAGGAGTAAATAAATACTAAATAGACACACATGGTGTATACCTACATGTAGACACACAAGGTGTATACCTACATGTAGACACACAAGGTGTATACCTACATGTAGACACACAAGGTGTATACCTACATGTGCTATCAATAGTAAAGTTCAGTACTGACCAGTCAAGGTTGTGTTCGACGAATTCTGAAAGTGCTAGTTTCTAAGTTTTTGTTGTTACAGTAGTTTACATGTCAGTAATGGATTTTTAAGTATATAATAGTAGTAGTAGCCTAATCAAAGGTAAGGTCAGAGATCACAACTGAGAACTTACATGTACTAAATGTAATATTTAAGAAATAAAAAACAGAAACAGCAAAAGTAAAAAAAAAGGTGATTAGCAATTCTCTTCAACATAGTCCAGAACTTACCTGCATGAATAGAAAACTTATATAAGAAATACAACCTACAGCAATAGGATGGCTAAACCTACAGCAATAGGATGGCTAAACCTACAGCAATAGGATGTCTACAACCTACAGCAATAGGATGGCTAAACCTACAGCAATAGGATGGCTAAACCTACAGCAATAGGATGGCTAAACCTACAGCAATAGGATGGCTAATTAGCACATGCTCAAAATAGTGACAAGAACTGACAAAACAGGTGTACTATGAGAATGAAAAAGAAATTAAATTTATATTGCCTACATTATGTGTATCTCCTGTATGTATATGTAACTAGTACTTCTCTAAACCATAATGCTTTAGTTAAATAAAACATTAGTTCAAAATGTGAACATGACAACCTTCACCTACTCACACACACACACACACATACACACACACACACACATGTAATACTCACACTCTCTGCTTGTTAGCTTCAAGAACTTTCTTCTTCTCCTCCCACTGCTTCACTTCCTCTGTGGGTCACATGATAGAATACGTAGATCACATGATCCCATGTGATCCTGTCAAACAGCATGCTGCCCCGTACCTTTGTTGGTGGCGGCATCCATGGGAACTGGGAGCTGAAGAATAAAGTCGTCACGATTAGAATACGAAACCTTTTTGGACGTCATGCACTGAATCCTATCCTGGAACTGGAACCGGAAGCAGTCCACAGGATTTTCAATTTCAGAACTGAGTCGTTGCTGCTTGTCTATGGTACCCAGCAGGTACAGGAAGAATTCCTGAGCATCCTAAAATACAAGACAAGAGAGAATGTATTTAACATTCTGTGTGAGGACCATTTGCCCCTCCCCCTAACAACAGCTACAACTGATTCATCAGCCACCTCACCTGCTGCCTCATGGTCGAGAACTCTGGATGCCCTTTACCAATCAGTGCCTTGAACATTCCTGGAAAAATGCCCTCAGGCTCCTATCAATAATAAAAACAAAAGAAAACAACAAACAAACAAACAAATACAACAACAAATACAACAACAACAATATAAAATACAATGGTGCTATAATTACTAACTAAGCTATTGCTTAGTTGAAGTTGCCTCACTGGTGGAGTGTTCTCTGTGCGGTCAGCAGCTGCTGAATTATCTGTAGATTTGGTAGTCTCCAGTTGAGAATATTTCCCAGAGAGAAGGCCCTGAGCTAATTTACACCTGACACAATAAGTAGTAGTTGTAAAGTGTAATGACACCTTACCAAACAAAGGAGGATTAAAGCCTCAGAAGTAATAACTCACATTTGTGTCTCCAAGTCTCCTGTAGGATTAGCTGGACTATCTCTATACACAGTCTCCGCCCTCTCTCCATACCTGCAGGTTGTCAGTAGATAAACACCCACAAACCACACCCACTAACAAGCTCACACCTGCGTTGAAACTCCGGTAAGGTGAAGACAACTTGCATGATAGAGTTGAGGTAACAGGAGTTGCCCAGATTGGCCATGCCAGTATTGCCCGGGCCATAGCAGGGCTGCAGCTGCTTGCCTGACTCCTGTATGATACTCCATTCTCCAATTCTCATGTTCATATCTATCTCCAGCTCAGTCATGGTGGAGTCAGTCTGGACACACCCACATACACCCACACACATACGCATATACACACACACACACATTAAGCACGATTCGAACGGCATACCATTCAGATAAACACACCGTCGTCTTCGTTACTGACAAATAAGTGTAGACTTACTACTTAGCCACACCCACTTACCTTGGTCATATCAGCCACATTAATGCCGAAGTGTTTGAGGTGTTTGTTGAGTAGTGGGTCTATCACCATATCATCCTCCACGTAGGAGTACACGTCAGCTCCTTCAGGAGTGATGGTGCCTAACTTCACAGCCAGGGGATACTTAGTGCGTTTATAATGCTCCACTGCATGGTTGTTGCCTCCAGAACCTGAACACAGACACGAGGAATAGATGAACAGGAATGAAGGAATGGAAGTATAGAAGAATGAAGGAATGGAAGTATAGATGAATGAAGGAATGGAAGTAGAGATGAATGAAGGAATGAATTAATGGAAGTATAGATGAATGAGTGTATCAACAGCTAACACAGCTAGATATGCTACTTTCATTTCACTCTCCTGTACATTCCTATGCACTCATTTATTAGAGGAAGACAAATGAAGACATGAACAAGTAGAGGAGAACAGAAGAAGAGGATGTATGCATGTACTAATTGCTATCATCACTCTCAGGGTTTCATACAG
>WLWD01002761.1_pt1 | contig 24257 bp, 22 predicted proteins | sample 6712731 | NCBI WGS metagenome assembly WLWD01 (sample SAMN12718690, study PRJNA576275) | sponge metagenome | isolation source: marine sponge | host: Mycale hentscheli | place: New Zealand: South Island, Marlborough, Capsize Point | collected 2014-11-01 | reverse complement strand
ACATTGAAACAACCGCTTCTTTGCCAACCAAGACTTTGCGGTTTGACTTACTGTCTTCTTTTTTTTTATAAAATCGCCAGTTCAACTGGGGGCCTCCCCATTACGTACAATCTTAGGTAATGCTTATTACATCATAGGAAAAAAGTGAGCGTGTCGTGTGATCCAGGTAACTATGCAAAAAAAAAATTTTTTCGAAGTCAATTTGGAAAGATGGCGTCTACCAGTTACAGTGCTGTGGAAGTTTTAGACTTGCTTGATACTGACTCTAGCGACTCAGGATCAAGCGGAGAAGAGGGAGACGACATCTAGGGCTATAGGAGGCCCTGTATCAGGGTTGGGGACCAGACCCCGTCAACTCTGACACTGACAATGGAAGTCAAGAAGATGATCGATGTAAGCTTGTCTTTCTCTTGTCTTTCTCTTGAAAACTAGCAAGCTTCTGTTGTGGAAAGGACTTATTTATAGCTATATTGAGATGGAGAAAGCTGTTTAGCTATAATATATATATATTTCATTGAGTTTTGAGATTTGAAAGTGGGTTGTGGTTTGTTGAACAATTTCAAATTTTCAAAAAAATTTAATTTTTTTTACCAGAATGTACTACTAGGACCAGATGTGTATGCAGTCACCGACCCGATTGTGAAGAGGGATTGTGAAGAGGACGCAGATAAGGCAACAGGAGCAGAGTCTTCCATTGACGAAGGAGAAGATTCTGGACCTGGCGAAGTACACTCGGAGCCCCACCCCCCCCCCCAAACAAAAATCCTGTATGAAACCGCATACAATACATCATAAAGTTGCAATTATATAGGATCATGAATAATTTGTTGTTTGTATTACAAATATCTTTGTTGTTGGTGTTTTTGTGTATATGAAATTGTTTTGTAGTGGAGCTCGACGTCCAATGGCGTATGTTCCTTGTGGACACTCATAGATGTCTCCTACATGATCACAATCAGCACCACACACAACAAACAACATATTTTATTGTTGAACTAATATAATATTGGTATAAAGTACATCAAACAATATTATTTCTATTTTTTTATTATTATTATTGATGGGAAAAGTGGAATTTTTTGGGAAAAAAATTTTTTTTTTTTTTAAAGTAATGGTAGAGGGCCTAAATATTATTCAATTTTCTCAATCAAAAAATGAGGGGAATCCCAAACTCTTGGTCTATTTAGTGATATATGGTTGCTATGGGGTTTTCCCAGCCAGCATCGAGTTAAAAAAATAAAACGGTAATGCACTATTCCGCGGTAGGAGATTAGATTTTTCCGCGCGCGTCCAAACAATTCGGGAACGAGAGGGTTAAACTAATATATGTGTGGATGTTACATATGCACCTTTATCACATGCTGGTTAGTTTATTCTTCTAAAACACTTTATTTACTCGTCTTGATCCTAGCTTCTTCAGATACTACAGCATTAAGCAAGTCTTACTTAGAACTTATGTTCACTCCAGCTTTTTTCAAGTCACATAAAATATCTGTGATTAATTACTATGGTATTGAAACCCTTATCAGATGTAAATTCAAACACTACGTGTTTTTTTTTGCAGGTGAGTGCCGATTGTTGGTTATGAAGAGCCACTCATAGTCGAACACATTTTTGTGTATGCTCCGTGGTTTGCCCCTTCCCATACCTCCACTAAACTGACCTTTTTGTTTAGTTGCCATTCAGGGATAACCTAATTCAAGTAGGGAAATAATTAAATTTCCTTGTATCATACTAGGAAATTTAATTAAATTTCCTTGTATCATACTAGGAAATTTAATTATTTCCCTACTTGAATTAGGTTATCCCTGAATGGCATAGGATGCATTCAAGTCTTACAAACTTGAAGTCCCAAAAAGTTATGGAGAATGTTTATGGAATTGAAAACTCTTTACCTGACACCATTTCAATGCTCAGCCTTTTTAGTAGCTGCCAGTGCTTGTTGTCAAAAGCTAATGGTAATTGAGATAGCTAGTCAGAATGAATTATAAATTATAGACTACAGAAGATTATAGTGGAAAATTTAGGAAAGAAAGTAGTTCGTTATTTGTTAGTGTAGATGTGACCGGATTTGAGAAAACCCGGCTAAACGCGGCATCTAAAGTTTTCTAATTTATTCTACCAGTAGGCTGCACGGGGCCTTGGGATTCCTTCCTCCTAATTTGGAAGCTGTCTTTGCCCTACGCACTACAACACTTCAGTATTTTTGCTAAACTTATTATAGCTGATTTTGAAAAAAACGCCAGGTAAAAGCGTTGCTAAGGTCAGGGGGCGTGTTTTGTGTCCGTATACTATTACTGCGTGTCTCCGGGACACTATGGAATAAACCGGTTACAGGCGGATTGAAAGAAGTTTAAAAGGCTTAATGCAGGGCTCCTTAAGAAACTATGATGACGAGAATTGCGTGAGTACGTGAATTATGTAGAATAGTAAGTGAATTAGTTAGCTACAGTTTTTTCCCGGCTGTTAGTGAAAGGCCCGCCAAAAATTTCTTAGCAACTCTCCGTACACGAGTCCAACCGGCTAGTAATTCTAGCCTCCTAGTGTGAGTTCTAGAGCATGCCAGAGCTTACAACTGCGTCATAAGCTAGAGCTAACTGGTGTCTATCCATTTCTGCCATAAAAAATTTTTTGAAAAAAATCTACCCATAAGGCTTTACCCGGTGATACTGAAAAAAATTGTTTGCCGCGTTTAGACGGATTTTCCCAAGTCCGGTCACATATAACAGTCAAACAGGCTACTTACTAACTTAAAAAATTTACTGAAAGATTCTTTGGAAATATAGAAGTGTTTTACCTCATTGTTTGAATAACTTTTGCTCAGGCTCGCTTGCCAATGTGCTCAAGCACATCATCAGTATGAGAATGCTAAAAAGACAGAAACAATTTAGTCCTGTGCTGTCTATATAGCAAGAGCATAATTATAAATAAAAGTGCAAAGTAGACTTTTTATAGGTAGGTAACTTTCTAGTGCATAAGCTCAATATTTTTTTTAATTAATTTTAACTTTAATATTTATTATAAAAGTTTACAATAACTCAAAAAAAAATACTAAGCTAAAGATTATAGAAATAATATAAAAAATTAATTAGAAATACACAATAATTATATAGAGGACAGATGTTTTGTAATGTACTAAAACTTTAGTCCTTGTTTAATGTTATCTAAAATACAAAATTCAAAACTATTATGTATTTATTTTTAGTGATAAAAACACATAATAATATTGTATCTTATAAGAAACATGTAAAAAAGGAACTGGTCATTTGATTTTAATTGTAGCTATTATTTGATAAGTTGTTTACCGAGCAAACTTACTGAGTGACTGCATTCATCTAGGAGGTTTGTGTATTTGAACTTACTTATTGACATCAAATGAGTATGTGTCAATTTAATAACAGCAGGTAACCCAATTTTATCTGGGTGCCACTGATTCTGCTTTAATTACACTGATCACTCAAAGGAGCATCAACTAAGCTGAGTATAGGCAAATATTTTCATGAGGCAACAAATAACATGCGCATCACATTAATTCAGTTCTTCTTCAAAGCCTATTATGTGGTGGGATCAAAATATCTACTTGTGTTTTACTTGATAAAAACAGTAAGAACAACTTATCTACAAGCATCATGTACATCTGAAGATGTAAACGATTTGGTTGTGTTTGAAGCATTATGTTTAATTGGAAAGCAGCTTTCCAGTACAATGTGCTTGTCAAAATTATAGTCTACTAAAATTGCTTATTTGCTGCTCTTAAATGGAATTTGGCATCTTGGCCAGGACATTTATTGAACATACAATGCACGATATGTATAGTAATTATTCCATTAAAGTAAAGATAATCAACTAGTAGACTAAAATGTTCATTTATTGCTGTTACTTAACCTGCAACAAATCTCATAAGGGAACCTCATGATCCCCTCCTACCTACTGTGCTGTATTTTAAATAAGAGGATAATGATGTCCGAATAAATTGTACTATAAATGTATTATATATCATACCTGTTGTTCAGATAGTGTCTTTTTCTTGATTACACAATACATTAGCAATACTAATAAAAATGCTACGATAGTGACAAAGGATGAACCAATCCCAATTATTATTATTTGATACGTTTCAATTTGTTTAGAAGCTGTTGATATTATTCCAGCGATTTTGTTATAGTTGCACAATTTCCACGTTGCAGTTACTTGATACTTTTTACTGGGCATCAAATTTGCCAAGCGGATTGTACTATTGCAGGCTATGCTAGGAAATTTATAATACGGAGTTGATTGAAATGTAAATTTTATATCTTCAGGATTGTCATAAGAGGTAGAACAAATAACCTGTACATAGGCTTCATTTGATGTTGTATTGAGGACTTCCAGCGTTACTTGTACTGCCAAAAACAATAGCTAAAATGTAACATGCTTCCCAATATAAATATAAAAAATGTATTAATGTGTATGCTGCTAATTATTGATTTGCTTTGCCCCATATTGTGACACAAAATGAAGTAATACGTTATTTTTAATAAGTATACTAAATGATTGATTGATTATAATATTATGAACATTTTTCAAATTGTCTCCAAAATTGTATAAAACAGTTTATTTATTGTTATCTAGATTGACTCATAGGTTCATTTACATAATTGCTAAGTAAGATAATATTAAAGATGATACCTGCTATTTTACATGTATGTTTGTTATAAATGTTTCAATATGAATTAACTCAACAAAATTATAATTATATAGTATACAATTGTGCATTATGGTGCAATATTTGTTTCAAAATGTATAATAGGAGTAGTGAGAACTATTTATCATTCTGCTAAAATTATTAAAAACAACATAACAGTGGGTAAGAGAATGTGGCAATATTTCCTCCACTTTGACTGTGAAGGGGTTGAGGGGTGGGGGCTCAACATCCCACTTTTAATTTAATGATTGATGTAGACATTGGGTTAGAAAAAAAAATGAATGTATTCCTTAGTTTAGAAGGGTTTGAAGAGCCACATTATAAAATAATGTAATATCCAAGAAAAGGAGGCAAAACAGCAACTAGCACTTTTCAGGCAATGTTTGTTCAATAATATTTTATAAAATTAGAATTAAACGTATGTTTGTTTGTTTTTAAATGTTTGTTTGTTTTTCAATGCTTGAATGCCTACGCCAGATAACAGGCGGTGCACAACACCCACTAAATTGTTAGGGAGCGTTAAACTTACTCCCGCTTTGGCCCAAGCTATATAATTTTTTTAGAAAAACTTACTTAAAAGATATGATCAGAAATCCATAGCGTCTCAAGAAATAGCCTCATCAAGGTTTTCGACGTAAGCTGCAGTATTGCGCTGTGACTGAAAACTATTAGAAGCCTAGTCTGCTATATCACTTATTCACCTGCGCGTGCATAACCTAAGGCAGACATTTGCTTTACTTTTCTATTTACTCACCTTACCACAAACATTAGTGTCGATAATTTCTGTTAATTTCTGTAAGGTGCGAACCCTCAACGCCACTAAAGAATAATATGTTAGCTATTCTAATTAGGAGTCAGTTTAGTTCTAGTAATGAAATCGGTATATATAACGCTCTGCTCATAAGTAAAGAAGGTAAACAGGCAGGAGACATTCATCAATTACATACTATATAATTTGAACGGAAACTCCACTTGTAGCAACTCGTCAACTTTCGGACAGCATGAATCAACTAGCTCCCGAAAAGGCTACAGGAAATAATTGGCTCCCTCAGTAAATAATTTGCTCGCATGATTCCTACGTGAGGATAGCGGGCGTTGCCCACAAAGGCAGAGCTGAAAGCCTTGGTTGCTAAAAAATAAGCCAGATATAAAAAAGAGAGTATACAATGTAATGTCTAAGCAGGCAGGCAGGCAGGCAGGCAGGCAGGCAGGCAGGCAGGCAGGCAGGCAAACAGACAGGCAGGCAGACAGACAGGCAGGTAGGCAGGCAGGCAGGCAGACAGACAGACAGACAGACAGACAGGACAACTATTATAAGGTATGTGCCTGAGGGTAAATACTTGTATATTTTTTCCTTCCAGATGGTTTCTGCTCGTCAATTGAACATGCCTCACCTTAAGCTGAAATAAAAAAAAATAAAAAAATAGCAAGCTAAGCAACTTAAATCCCCATCTTGTCTGAGTTCTTCTTCTCTCAAGGCATTAAAGTCTCCTATTTTTGATGCTGTTGACAGAGTGACAGAGCATGCATGCACCCTGAGGGTTATTAAGTGATTACATTATCTTGAAAAGTTCTACCAATTAATAGAATGTGACATGCATAATGGACAATAGCAACCTAGCATACTAAATTCTAGTTAGAACATGATTGGTGTAGCTCTTCTCTTGTGACAAAGTGACTTTAGAATCTATATTTTCACATAGCGTTTATAATATTATGTGGAATCCCTCTGATTGCTTTGTTAGAAATAATATTCTAAATGAACTGGCATTTCACTGACTATACACATGAGAACTACTTTACTGTACTCTCTACATTAACTTATACAATTCAAAATGTATCTTATAATGGTTTCTGCCTCTTCATATCATAACATAATGTGAATCATGATGGTGCAAACAACAGGTTAGATCTAAAGTTGCAAATTAATTGTACTCATTGTCCTTACTTCCACTTGATTTTAATCAGTATTGAAATGGCGAAATATACTTACTGAATTGAACTATTAAATATAAAATATATTGAACTTCTTTTGTGTCAAGATTGTAGCAACTGTAGAAAGTTCCATTCATCCACAATTTAGCTTCGGAAACAGAGAGAAGCACTTTCCCACTGCTTAGTGACGATTGGTAATCTATGGGGACTCGATTATAGTTGTATTCAGTAGTATTGATAATCCATACTGGTGATGAAATATTGACGATACTGCATACTGCTGAAAAGGGCTTTCCAACTTGTACAACTTCTGTTGTGAAGGAGCTTGACCCGTCTAAAACAATACAAATCTTATTTTTAAATATTAACTCAACCCAAATGCTTACATTCAATCAGGGAAAACAACCCAAGCCACCATATAGTCTTCATTTCTAAACTGTGCCACATTACAGTCTTCCTTTCAAATTTGAAAACTATACAACAGTACTAAAAAAATATTGCAATTGCGTAATAAGGCATCCGCAGTACATATTAAGCACTCACTACCCTAAGGGCTACTCCCACTACCCAGTTACCCCGTAACAAGCTGGAGGGGCGTAATAATGCAACAATTCCCAATGTGGCGCAACTCGTGACGTATGGGAGGTGGGAGAATAGGGGACGGGGTATAACTTATAGAGGAATGTTCCACCGATTAGGTCCCTCGCCGCAGCAAAAGTATAGCGAAAGTGTGTTTCAATAATTTGGAAGCTTTGAAATAATCTGACTTGATCGCTGTCCAGCACTCGGAAGTTTAAAATTTTAAATATTTGACTAGAAACACAAATATTATGAATATTAACTGCACATACCGTGAATATCATTATGTAATGAAAATTTTAATGGAATTTGTTCTTATATTGATAAAGATGCAGACTTTTAACATTAAATAATGAGGCAGTTTACGTACATTCAAAATACAGGAAGTCACTTTATTGCTTCAGGTTGGACTAAAGTATTGTCAAAACAGCAGTGGTGAAGTTGATTTGCCCTCAGAGATATTCCTTGTCTGGAGAAAATATGTGAGTACTCAATGGTTTGTGAATGTCTCTCTGAGCGATCTTTTACCTTAGTAACTGCTGCGCAGTTGTTAGGTTAACAGTCCTCTCTTCAGAGAGATAGATAAGACTTAAAACTTTAGTTAGCACAAAGATACTGCAAGTTGTCTTCATAAGACTGCTACTTACTTTACTTGTATTCTAATACTTGTGGTCTATTTTGCATTCATGTTAGCTACATATTACTTGGAGGCATGAATAAATCTTAATAATTTATATACAAACTATAAAAATTTAGCAGTTAGTAGTTAGTATTGTCTTCATGCATGCATCTTTTCAAAAGCATTTTAATATTCCTCACACATGCTAATTTCACTTAGTGGTCTGATGTTGTTATTTCTGATATCTATATAATAATATTATATATTTGGTGTACATTGCAATGTCATTCTGTCAATGATGTAGTAGTCGCCAGGATTACCCTTGTAAAGCAATGTAAAATTTTGAAGTGATATTTTAGGGTTATTTTCAAACATGTTTTTTTTCCAATAAGCAAACCTGTGCATAAACAAAACACTTTAATAGAATCTGTCAGTGCATTCTAATAGTATCAGTACTTAGCCATTGTGACCGTTGGGGATTTGGGAAGCGAGTGAGACATTATTAGGGGTAACCCCATTGAAAATTGGGGATATTTGTTTAGTACTTATTACATGAATCAGAGTGTGATATGGCGAAATATTTCATGAGCAGGCTAATTTATTTTCAAGAGCCAGAGGCTTTTTATAATTATGTCTGGTAAAGGGTTAAATACTATAGTAACCTCACGACTTGAAAAAACAACAACAGCGGGTCTTAACCTGTTGTACAACATAGTAGGAATTTTACCTTCCCTTTCTAGTTCTAGGCTTGCTCGCCCATTTGCGCTCATGTACATTACAATAGTATACTTTAGCTAACAAATAAGGAACTACTTTATTACCTCAATTAACCTAGTACAGGTATTTTCTGTACTCTCTACCCTCTGCTTTAAATACTAGTAGCTTTAGACAACAAACACTCGTAGATACTAAAAAGGCCAAAACATTTTTTTATAATTACGTCTGGTAAAGGGTTAAATACTATAGTAACCTCACGACTTGAAAAAAACAACAACAAGAAGTTCTAAAGAATTACAGCACAGAGTTGAGTCTAACAGTAAGTTTTTATGACCTAAGTGCATCTTGTGCCATACAAAAACAACCTAACACGAATGGGTTAACAATTAATTTCCTTGATTTATACGGGATCGCTAAACAGAACGATTCAGTTCAGTGGAGCATGGAAGCGCCACAAGTTAGCATAGGTAAACATCGTCACTCGCGGTAAGTAGTGGATAGACGTGGTAATGGTAAGTGCTCGATTTGCTGTTATAAGTTAGTGGAGAGGCATTTGCCAGCTTGGGAAGTCTTCACTAATTGCCAGATTTTGTGAAGAAGGTAGCTAAATTAGCTGTTAGCTGTAGCTAATAGCAAGTTTAAAGTACAATATGTTAATGAGCATAATTAGTCTTACTGATACACAGATTCTAGGAAGTGTATGATTGCAGCCATCGATGAAATAGTCATTTTTACAGTGCTAGAAAATGAGTTCTTCATGGTGGCCATTTTCAACGTTTTTCATGGAAACTAAATTAAGAATTTGTAGTCAGTATATTCATATCACTCTTACCTGAAGATCAATTTCATGGTCACAAATTTTTTACTTTTTTTATGTATTACCTTCTGAAAAAAATACCATCAGAGTAAGACAAATCAATAATTTATTTAGTTACTCATTGTAGTGTGCTTTTCCTATGTGATAATATGAAGGCAATTTATGCTTGAAATGTGAAGTAATGGTGAAGCATACATGTCAATATATCTTAAACTTGCTCGTCTATATAATTGTATTTTTTTTAAATAATAATAGTAACATGTATTGTTTGCCAAAACAACCTTAACACAGAAGTATCCAAACTTTATATTGAATTGCAGGCAACTTCACATGATAGGATTTGTATTCATTGCATAAAATATATAACTGTTATGAGATAAATTTATTTTGTTTTAATCTAACCTTCATATAATTGGTGATTTTTTCATGATAGTGCAGTGTGACATTAATTCCTTTTGACAAGTAGTATTGAAGAGAACATCACAAGAAGCTTTCTGCAAGTGTGCAAAGTTACTGGAAACAGAGATCACAAAACTAATCAATGTCTTCATGCCACCTGTGCTACAAAACTTTTCTTGGCTGGAGGATCCAAGAAAATTACCCAGGAATAGGGAAGCCAACACTCTATTGAAGCTCAGAGATATTAACACACTAGTAAACAACAACACCAAGCTGTGGCAAATATACTAACACACTAGTAAACAACAACACCAAACCTTGGCAATATAACTAACTCACCAGTGCACAACAGCACTAAAGCTGTGGCAAACATTCTTGGTTCTAACCAAGAAACAAAATTCCAAAATATATTGCAACATGTCAACACATCCATAATAAAACAAAACAATGATATGCCATCAATGAATATTAAAGACTATCATGTAACTATCACTATAATGACAATGGAGTCTCTGATAGTAGGAAAGTGTCAGCTTGTTTATTTAATTAAAATATATAATTTTATTCATGTAACATAATATTTAGTGCATGTCCAGTTTGATATTAAAATATCCCACATTATTACTCTAAATAAATAGTCATGCCTATTCAAACAGTAGTAAGAATATAATATGGCTTCTAATTAATAATTTGTGTAGTCTAAATAAGTTGGGTTATTTTAGGTGGGGAAATTGTAATTGATTTACTATCAAATTTCAGTGTATTTTATAGATTCATGTATAACTGTTGACATTGTCAGGTGATCTGTTTAATAGCTAATTGGTGTAAACAAGGAGACAAAACAATATTATCTTATCTACCTGTATGAAAACAAGTATTTGAGTCAATTCCAATACTATATCATTATTTTGTTAATTTCTCTATATTTCTACTTATATTTAATCTATGTGTGTGTTGATTTATTATGTGTTCATTTATTGTTTATTATTTTGTGTGCTTGCTTTTTGGTTTTATATTTTTTTACTATCTATTTTTGGTTCGTTGATTAATTACATGGTTAGTAGATTAGTTGTTTGTTGGTGGGTTGGCACAGGGCAAAAAGCTGAATTTCCTGCTATAGTATTTGTGGTTGAAATGTGGGCTCTTTTAATGATTGAAGCAAATATGATATGCATGATAGAATTACAGCTACAGGATAGAGCTAAATCCCAAGTACATGATATTTGAGAATCATGTGACATTCTGTGTAGAATTATAGGTACATGATATTTTAGAATCATGTGACATTCTGTGTAGAATTATAGGTACATGATATTTTAGAATCATATGGAATTTTGTGTAGAATTATAGGTACATGATATTTGAGAACCATGTAGCATTATGTGTAGAATTATAGGTACCATGATATTTTAGAATCATGTAGCATTATAATGTAGAATTATAGGTACATGATATTGTAGAATTATATGGCATTTTGTGTAGAGTTTCAGGAACACAATATTATAGGATAATGTGGAATTTTAGATACTAGATTTCGGTTGCATTTTACTAAGCATTTCAGGTAGTTGTCAGATAAAATAAATTTAATAAATTAATAAATATAATAGTTTATGAGGAAAAATAATAAATTAATTCGTAGCCCAACTGGGCAAGTCTGATGGAGCAGGCCTCTTCGAAGGGACCTCACACAAAATTCTAGTTTTGGTTTGCCTCTTGGCTTGGGAGGACTTTGTTCGCTGGAATTGATCATCGAGGTCCACAAAGAACTTCTCCACAAGTGAAGACCTCCACAGAAGTGGTTTTACATAGAGAATTGAATAAAGAAAATGTATGTAACTTACCTCTGATTTCATGACTCTTAAAATCAGGATTAATGCTTTTTACTTCTGCCAGTAACCTTTCAGTGATTCTCCGATTCGAATCACTGCGCCAGCCTTGCCTAAATAAATTATGTTGAACATAAAAAAAATTCAGCTTACTTTTCTCCAAAGTAAAATCCAGAGAAATCATCACTATCATCCATTAACATCTTACATGTTTTTCGAGTTTCAGACTAAAAAAAAAAAAAAAAATGACGACAACAACAAACAACATCAATAACCATAAATAAACAGGCTCATTCAAACGACATTACTGGTAATCTATACATATCTTTTGTCCTATACATGCTATATAGGGAAAGGGACCAATTAAATATATCAAAATTGTTCAGAGGCCATTACGTCCTGCTTTCTTGTATTGACTTCTATTTGGATGCTCAGATTGCACCCTATTTAGTGACCTATACAGTGCCTAGTCAAGTCATTGGTATCAAAATACTACAGAGATTGAATTCATGGTATAAATATCTCATTTTTTATTTTATATTAGTCATCTTTCCCAAGTACTATCACATATATATGGCCCATTTCTACCATAAAAGAACTATATATGTGATAGAACTTGTTAGTCTAATGCTTATGATGTAGTGGCCACTCTAATCCTGACCATATGCATCGTAGAAAATTGAAGTAATTTATCTTTTACCTTAAGAGCAATGATTACCCTATTATCATTTACAGTTCTACCTCACCCTATGGTCAGGATTAGAGTGGCCACTACATTATGAGCATTAGACTAACATCTTGTGCTAAGATGAGCATAAAATTGAGCGACCCCTTACTCCATGAGCATAAAATTGAGCGACCCCTTACTCCATGAGCATTAGCGATTCTTAACCCAATCATTATTAATGACCCCTTATCCCATAAGCACTAGAGATTTCTACGCTCTTAGTTTTAAAGTGATCCTTGAGTCTTCACATAATAAGCATTACTGATTCCTTATCCAATTTCATTAGTGTGCTCCCTTATTCTCTATAACAGCATTAGTCTTATTCCTTGTTCAACAAGGAAACTGTGAACATTTCGCACTCGTGGCAACTCAGTTTGACTTATAGGAAGCAAGCAATTGTAAAGTGGGTGATTACAGATACGTAGGTAAGGGTGAGACAAAACTTAGAGTGGGTTGAAAGTAGGAAAAGTAAAATGAAGTTTGGTGATCTTTACCAGAGGTGCAAGGCTCTGATAAGTCTAATGTGGGAATGGGTGATTGACGACGTTTATCCAAGAATTGGATTTTAAAATGTGTAAAGTGTAAATCCATTCTACTACTTATGTAAATCTGTTGGAATAGCTGGAGAAGGATCTCTGTCTGTATCATGAGATTTCACATTCTGTAGTCTGTTGCTAGGATCTAATTTTTCTTGATGAACAGATGAATATTGGTCGACATAGTGACGTGTTCGCTTAGTTTGAATCTGCTGACGGATCCATTCATTGAGCAGGTTATTCAGTGTGTTGTTTTGACCTAAATGAACTACTTCAGTTTCTTCTTTACTTCCTATACTGTTGTTCCTATTGAGTGTCAAGCGACTTGGAGGAGTCTTCTTAATAGTCTTATTAGGTGTTGTATTTGGATCTAAAAATTCAGAGCACTAGCTATACTAATACATAACTAGATTTTTTTTCCCCAGCAAATTTGTGTTTGTTCTGAGAAATGATTTTGGAATACTAGAAAATTTTCTTAGTTCTAACATTCAATATGTTGATTAAAACTTTAGCTCAAGTTTCCAACTGGATTTATGTTGTTGTTGTTGTTGTTGTTTTTTGTTTGTTTTTTTGTTGTTGTTTACATGCTTACTAAAGTTTACTTATAAATATCTCAAATTACAGGTCTTATTAGTTCTTATTTTGAATAAAACTTGGGTTTTGGTTGGAAAATATGAGGTAAAGGTATTAATAGCTGGTGAAATTGAACGGTTGATACTGTTATTGTCACTACGAGAGTGAGACTAATAGAGTGATAATTAATATACTGGTGATAAAACTGGACCGTAGGAGTTGAAAAAACATTAGCTAGCTATGGGATTTTAGTGGAGTGGAATGTATTTGTAACATAACAGAATTTGCTAAAATTGGTGAGATCAGACTGTGTTTGTGAAAGAGATAATGTGTATAGTTATTACTGAGTGGTGTTAGCAGAACTTTATACTTTTGTGCAATGTGCAAATGAGTCAAAACAATTCTTGGATATATCTGCTGCTTCTACACCTAACAAGAATCAGTCTCTTCCTGCTTTGGGGGATTCAATTGAAATAATTTCTTTCCGTAATTTTGTCACTCATTAGTCAGGGTGGAACATCAAGCGAAACGAAGCTGCTCACATTGAAGTCGCAACCCACAGTTGAGCTGCGATTGCTCGCTTACGTCATGTCCTGAGTTAGGAAAAATCCGATGGGGAGCTCTGTGGTAGAATGACTTCCTCCCACATGAAGCTAACTTATTCATGTTACCCTAGACTTGTCCATGTAACCCTACACTAATGCAATTTCATTCATTCACACTCATCTTACTCATACAATTACATTCAGGTAACATGAATTTATTCAACCCATGTGAATTTATTCAACCCATACCAATGCATACACGTTCATCCACGTTATTTCCCACCCACCTTTTGGCAGGTTTGGGACATATTGGCCAGCCTCACTTTATTGTACAGATCTCACTTTATCTAAATACACTAGCTGAAGGCTCTGCCTAACTTTCCTCTCCTAATAATTAGAACTCTGTCTGGGAGGTATCCTTGGCTGATTAACCTAAGGATAGGAAGGGCTTGTCTCACTCAAGTTATTCTGACAGTGACTTCTCTGGTGGCAGCTACCACCATGGAGGCTCACACTACCTAGCTCATCATGCCACAAGTTCCCACAAGACGCTTTTCTTATCCCCACGCCCACATAATTGGTATGGTAAAGGGTCGTCAACGCCGGCCTGACATTTGAACGTAGTAGTCTCGTTTATAATTCAATCTTAGTTCACTGTGCCGAATCTGTGGCCTCGTTTACACATTCTGAACTTCTCGCAGGTCCGAGTATAAAAAGGAGAGTCCCCCTCTTGCTCTCCGAAGTCTATCGTTGGTTTAAATTTAAAAAAAGTTGCAACGCAAAGAACCCTCAATTCATTATTCTTTCAATTTGAACTAGTGTCCCTATTACAAACAGCTATATACAATAATTTTTTGCAATGATATAATAGAATAATCTAGTAAGAATCCTATCAAAGCCTTGCATTTGTGCAGAAGTACTTCTTGATTGAATATAACTCCTCGAGATAGTATAGAAGTACTCTGAAGGTATGCTGTAAATCTAGTGCAGTTGAACTTAGCTGCTTCAATGGCAAACAATATTCTTCTTCTCCTTTCTCTTTTATAACCTGCCTTTTTTGTTTTTGTTTTACCTTCTGTAGTGTTCTCAGGACTCATTTGAGTTATACTAGAGCGTTGTTTCACCCATGTCTTCACAGGCAAATTAGAGATATGGCTCAAGTCGTATATCAATTAAGTTCTTTTTGACCACTCAAATTATGTGGGATTAAACAAAGTATTACTACAATCAAATAATAATAAATGTAAATAAGTGCAATAAAATTTAAAACGTAACTTATACTACAAAATTATAATTATAATACTATGTACTATTTATCTTACTTCATTTGTTTCATTTGAACGTCACTTACCAGTTTACCACGAATGGTGTAAAAGTATGTACAAAGAACAAAATAATCATTATTTCTTTACCGCACTTTTAACTTATTTGATAAACGCTATCACTACCAAATCACCTAAACGCTGATATATGGGTGTGGCTAAGTTAGCTTGCTACGCGTAGTTCTGACTTTCAGCGATCCTACCTGTAGGTTAATTAAAAGTATCTATATTCAGGTTATGCAATATTAGGTTCAGCAATACATGAATTTGAATTACGTGAAAATAATGTCTATCGTAATGAAACAGTATATTTTTACACAGGGAGAAGGCAGGTAAACGCGCAACGTCTGAACCTACTATTCCTGAGCAGTACACGAGAAAATAGTATAGAGTTTTCTTTGATAAGGGGGAATTTTTAGTTTTCTTCAATTCTGATTACGCCCCCCCCCCCCCCCCCCCCCCCAACTATAAACGAGAGGGTGCGTGAGCAACAACTGAACTTTACGTAAAAGCTTTCTTGGAAAAAATATATGCAATTGATAACACCAACCATTCAGCTAAGAGCTTCATTAATATCACCCAGGCTTTTCTAATTGTCCAATAGTATAAGAATAATGATATTTACAAGTAGTCCTTGTGTCATGATATGTGACCGTCTACAGGAAAATCGGGCACAACGCAGCCCCGACGAAAAATTTTTTTTTTGCACTTACAGACTCCTCGGCAAGCAGATATTAAGCTCTCCAAGTTTTATCGCCGTAGCTTTAGCCATTCCCGCTATATATCGCCTAACCGTTCCCTTCGTTGCCGCGTCTACGCATGCCGCGTTGTGCCCGATTTTCCCGTAGACGGTCACATATTAGCTAGCTATCTCAGAGAGTTTATAGGAAGAATATATGAAAAATAATTACTTCATAATACTCATGTAGCCAATACTGTAAAAATATTTATTTTCTTCCCTATACTACATATGTTTGCTGGTTTACCTTCTGCTGCAAATATTGAGAACATAAAAATTGTGAACAAAATATTCAGGGTACAGTATGATAATAGAGTCATTTTTGTGAAATATATACACTACAATGAGCTTTGAGAGGAGCTTCAATTTGCCTTTCACACTAGTCTGCTGTAGTCTATCCTTTTCCCTCCTTATGTGGGAGTGGGAGAAGGACAGCTGAGAACTCCACTTGGATTCTAGTCTCCTATGCCAGACCCTATTCCTAACAGCATGGGGGAAAGAGAGTCTGGGCAAACGCCTTCACTGGTTCGTTCCAGTGGAACTTAATGACGACCATACGCGATAAGGAAAAGCACGGTTATTTCAGTAAACTATGTAAATTACCAACCTGCTGATTCTGAATATGCTGCTGTAACGTATTTGTTCTCTTAAATACAATGCTCTTGAAGTCATTCCTGTTTTGATGTTCAGTTAAGTATAAGAAGCTATTTGAACCACTTGTCAACTGAATTCAGCATTCAAATTTTGCCCAAATGTGAAAGAAATCTTGCAGATTATAAGATAAATAAAAAAAATATTAAATTCTTTAACCTAAACTGCATTATTGCCTGTACTGCAAACTTTGTGCTGATTGAATTTGTACCTTTATATTGACAGCGCTGGAATCATAATCAGAAATACTGGAGCTGATTGGATTTGTAGAAGTTGAAATAAAATGTATGGGAATTATGGGGCTTGAGCAGTATTTACTTGAGACATCAGAACATTCACAAATATTGTCAGGAAAATAAAGTTGATATTACCACTATAATATTAAAGCAAACTTGCAGTTAGAAGTAAGAAAATTTGGCATTCACACTTGTTCAGGTCCAGCAACAGACCAGAACAGCTGTTAAACTTAGCAACACCAAATATGGTGTGAACAGAACTTGTCATATTAATAGATCATAATTGAAACTCATCATGTTAATTGATCATGCAATTTATACACACTACATAAGGGCTGCCACAGCCATATGTTTTTTGTTCACTTGCTGTTCAGTTGGCATTGTTCACTTGCTGTTCAGTTGGCATTGTTCACTGGTCAGTTGGCATTAAAAAAAAGAAAAAAGGTTGAATTGAAACTTTTTACATTGAATTGAGCAAACCTGGTCCTTTGGCAAATCTAACAAAGACACCATATGCAGTCTCTGACATAAAATAAAGTCTCAGAACTGTACATGGTCCTTCCAGCTTGGAAAAGAAACCAGTGGTTGCAGTGAATTAAGAAAGCTGTAACTGGACTATCAAGACAAGAAATGGCTACAGTCAAAGAAAGTGATATTCTCAGAACAAAAAGAGGATATGGCAGACAGAAAGCTACAACAGCCATCAACGCGGCAAAGAAGATGATCAAGACAGAATGGTCAGCAATCAGGATTAAAGAACTGAAAATCAAAAGTGGTATAGCAGTAGCGGTTGTAGCAGAAGTAGCTAAAGTGCACCAAAATTATATCATTGCATTGGAGAGAGAAGGAAAAACACCAGAAGACAATCAAAATGAAGAAGAATCTCAGCAAGTGCATCAAGAACAGTATGAAGACGATCTGGAAGAAATAGAAGATACAATAGCTAAAGCACAAGTAGCTATTCAGTGTAATTTGGCTCATACCAAATCCAATGTATGGCTAAAATTGGAGTTGAAAGACTCAGAGAAAGGTGATGAATTGGTGGAATCATTGACTACTTTGTTGAGTGAGTCGATCCATTTTCTGATGATGGTTGGTTTGAAGACAAGATCAAAGCAACTGAGGCACTTGTGAGTGAAATTGGTAAGCAGTTGTCAAGTAAAGCTGCAGCAGCTAAAGATGATGATGACACTAAGGCGAAACCGAAAAGTGAGTCACCAGCAGCTGTTAAACCAATTCCACCCTACAAGGCATCACTTCCAACGTTCAATGTATCACCAAGGGAGTTCAACAACTTTTACAAACGTTTTACACCATCATGACTACACATTAGGACTACTACACTGAATGCATCAGTCACACAAAAAAGGAACTGGACAAAGCAACACAAGATGTGCTCAAATTGCCTCAACACCAATCACCAGCTGGCCGACTGCACGTCGATGTACAGGTGCAGGCACTGTAGTGAGAAGCACAATTATCTGCTGCACAAGGATGAAGAAATCAAGAAAGGAGGTGACAGCTTGACCACTGTAAAGACCAAGAATCTGAAGAAGAATGGTGCTGGCTTAATCCACACAGCAGTGGTGATGTTGAGGAATGGCAGCAAGTGTGTTCCAGCCAGATTTGCACTGGATGGGTGCTCCACTGATTCCATTTTTACTGAGGCTTATTGATGATGCATTGAAACTGGACAAAGAGCCAATGATTAAAACGGTTGCTGGAGCAGTGAAAAATGGAAGGACGACACACTCAAGCTCTGTAACAGTATCCACAGTTATTCCATCAGCATTGGCTCAAGATAATAAACATTGCACTTGTTCAGACATTGCCAACTGTGACTCCTCTCTGGTTACGTGAAACGCATAAAAGCATTGGAGTTACTAAAAGACAAGAAATTGGCTGATCCTGAGTTAGGTGGAAAATTTGATGGAATCATTGGAGCTCCAGAATTGCCATATTTTTGGGCAGTGATGGACATCAGTTTTGCACCCTTGAGATGCTCACTGTAATTGACACATGCTTTGGATGGTCAGTTTCAGGATGGTCAGAAGACTCAAGCAGTGAAAATGACACAGTCACCTTGAATTCAGAAATAAAAAATGATCAAGATATTGATGACATGTTTCACAAGCTGTATGAGTTGGAAAAGGTGCCAGAAGCCTCACTGCTGACAGAAGACGAAAAGTATGCAGTTAAGCAATTTGAAGACTCCATCAAACAACACCCAGATGGCAGATATTCATGTGCATTGCCAAGAGTAAAGTCACCACCACCAATTGGAGAGTCAAAACAGATGGCAATCTCTAGATTTTTTCAAAATGAGAAGAAGATGAAAAAAGCTGGTGTACTGGACTTATTCAATGATTAGCTGAATTCCTGTCCAAATCTTGGTCACTCAGAAATGGTGCCAGTGGTAGAGTGGGCAAATATGTCATTCTACTTGCCAATTCAAGGTGTGGTAAAGATGTGTTCTACCACCACAAAGGTGAGGCCGGTCTTTGATGGCTCTGCAAAGTCAACTTCTGGGCATTGCATCAATGACTTATACCTCACTGGGCCAAATCTCTACCCACTAACATCTGACATTTGGATGACGGCTGACGTGGGTAAAATGTACAGGTAGGTGAAACTGGCAGACTGTGACAAAGACAATCACAAATACATCACCAGAGATGGCAATGGAAAACTGGTGACCATGAGGATGACTAGAGTCACGTTTGGCATCAAACTGTTTCCATTTGTGGTAACAGCTGTCATATGACATCATGCCACCAAATACATGGATAAGTTTCCAGCTGCACACATTGAAGTCATTTAGTCATTCTACGTTGATGATTTTGAGTCTGGTGCTAATTCTGGTCAAGAGGCCAAGGAGCTCTGCATTCAACTGTGTGAATTATTTCTGGATGCTGGTATGGTTTTGAGAAAGTGTAGGTGTTCATCACCTGCCGTGATGGATGCAGTTCCGAATGAGTTGAAAGACAGGGAGTCAGAAGCAGGCAGTCACTCCTTGAAAGCTCTTGGCTTTCATTGGGATACCAATCAAGATGAGTTGTTTGTGGCAACACCAGAAGTTAATCAAACTGGCATCATCACCAAAAGAAATGTTGCCAAAGCAGTGGCCAGCATTTATGATGTGCTTGGCTATCACCTTGGACGATTATGCTGTCTTGGTGATATGACAGAAATCAAGAATCTGCCAATCAAGAGGTTCACTCATCCAGTGATTGACAAATCCACTATCATTTGCGGCTTCTGTGACAGCAGCAACAACGCCTATGCAGCTGTTCTGTACCTGGGAAACAATGATGGCACAACCAACTCGATATTTGCAAAAGCTAGTGTGTGTCCAGTCAAATCGAGAACTCTGCTGGAAATGGACATGTGGCCAACATATTGGCAATTCCGTTGAGTCAGTGCAAGTGCTGGAAACACAGCATGATAGTGCACCGAATGTATGGACATGCTGGAGCTGCCACCATCATTAGCACCTTGGCCAACCAACTTTATATCATTGGGGCTAAGAAAACGTTGAAAGGAATTGGCAAAAGATGTGTCACTTGTAGACATCAGTCTGCAACAACACTACAACCACAAATGGGAGTTTAACCCAGCTGCAGAACAACACTGGAGCCTCCATTCTTCAGAACAGGAGTTGACATGGCAGGACCGGTGAAGATTAGAGAAGGTTCTACCAGAAAGCCAGTTATCTACAAAGCATATAATTATGTGCATCTTTGTATGCATGGCTGTCACTGTGCACACAGAGTTGTGCAGGAGTTTGGATGCTCTGGAATTCCAGGCAGTCTTCTCCAGATTTTGTAGCAGGAGAGGAACTCCAGCTGAAGTGTTCAGCGACAATGGTGGAAATTTTGTTGCTACAGCAAAAGACATGAAGTAGGCACAACACAGGTTCCCAACTGTCAAGTGGCACTTCAACCCACCAAAAGCACAAGCTTGATCTAGAAAAGCAACCTAATTTAGTTAGTAAATAGTTCACTTGCTAGAAATTTTAATGATTAAACAGTAGCTCGATTCTGTTTTGAGGTAGGTGGATATCAAGCAGCTGTGATATGGTAATAAATGAACCAGTGATGAGAGATTGTATCTCAGAAAAACAGGGTTTACCTGCTTTTATTGGTTAAATTTTATCAGATAAGTGTACTGAAGTAATTTTATACTACAGTGGAAGAAATACACATTATCAACCATTGCTAAAAATCAGTCATAGGACTAGTCTGATGGAGCCAGACCACGTAGCACGCAAAGAGTGCAGAGGGTCTGGGTATTGGCCATACCAAATTTGTTCTGGAGGAATGTGGAAGTGGTGAGTGCCCTACCTCCTTTATACCTGAATTTCAAATTAGCCATGATTGCTAGACCTAGCGTTGATAGGGTGGCTGACACATACAGGAATTTCTATTTGTTGTATAGTTCCCGGTGATTTGCTAATGGTCATTGACCACTGCAATAATATATGTGCGGCAGAATAAATTGCTATGGCCATGTCCCCAGACCCATTCCCAGCGTAGCGGTTCACGCCAGACTACCATAAGACCTGGTGGTTTTCCATGAGAAATTTGACTCAACAACAGATCATAGTCCTGCTAAAATGCCCAAAGCAACATCTGGGAATGTGAACTCATTTGTGATGGTCACTTTGTCCTTTCTCACTGCTGCTACAAATTGATCTGGCTTCATGTTGTGCTTGTTCCTGAGTTTTTTGTTTTGTTTTGTTTTCATATCCTAAAATCTAATTTCCTGCCAAGTTAGGGTTATTATTCTTATAAAGGCCAAATGTGAATACTTAATAATTGTATTGCACTTAGAGCCCTAGTGTACACTAAGAAGTGTCTGGATACAGCTTTCATTTAATCCTCATTCCAGTATATGAAAACATAGAAGTAATTACAGTATTTGCTTTGTCTAGCTACTCATCCGGAATACGTAAGTAGATGGAAGTGTTGGTCTAACAAGGGGTAGATTTAAGAATTTGGAGCAGCCTGACTCCTACCGGACCCCACAACCAACATCCCGCAGGAGTGCTTCATCATCAGGTGCCTGTAAGACTGCGACTTCAGATAGCTCAACTGTGGATCCCAAGACTGCCAAATCGGTAACCCCATTGAGGACCGAGACAGCTGATTCTTTTAGGACACCAAGAAAGCACTTAAACTAGAGGCAATCTCTCCCTTATATGTCTCAAGGTCAGTATTAATAAGAACTTAGAATGGAAAGTAAGTATCTGGTTAATATAATATTCTGGACATAGTATTAGTCTTGAATTGAATATACAATTTGAATTAAGAGTTGTTGTTTTCCCTTCTATTCTCAAAATTATGCTGGGCAAGACCTACTCTCAACTGCACAGGAGGCCCCAACTACTAGACTATCAAGCTACCATAGTATTTTAAGTATTTAGCTGTAAAGCTAAAAACTTGATTATTCAGTATGATGAAACTATAGTAGAGTGTGTAAGACTATAATTAATCGGAGTTTATTCAAGCATTTTTACAGTTGCTATGCACTTTTGAAAGGTTTTCTACTGGGTTAGTAGGTTGGAATTCACTAATGCATGTATAGTCAGTTCCTGTGCATCTAGCTGCTGAGGTATTTAATCATAGAATGCCTGAGAATGTGTTCTAATTTGAAATTACTTTAAAATCACAGTTAATAGAGTAGACTCAATTAAAAAAAGAGGTATTAAACATTTATATTTAAGAAAACTTTTTTTAATGTAATGCACAATCATGCTTTAATGCTGCAAAATTGTGTTTTTCGTGCCTCTTCAAGAGCTTATCATGAAAATTACATGAACTAAAAAAACCAATGCTATTCTTAAATTTTGAAAATGTGTTCTTTTCCCAACGTACAAAATTCTAGTCTTGCTTCAAGAATAATATTGGATAAGTTAGCTGTGGCAGAAAGCTAGAAAAATCCCTGGCGTACATATTAGTTCATTTAATGACCTATTTCTGTGCGATAAAGTCGACTCATAACATAGGGTATGGGTCATTCAATTTCTCATGGGGTAAGGAGTTGATCTATTGCTCATAGGGTAAGGGGGTCACCTTTGCTCGTAAGGTATATCATATGGTCACTCTACTGTTCATAGGGTATGGGTCACTCTATTTCTCATGGGGTAAGGAGTCGATCTATTGCGCATAGGGTAAGGGGTCACTCTTGTCATATGATTTTGCTTATGGGGTCACTCTATTTCTCATGGGGTAAGAAGTTAATCTATTGCTCATAGGGTAAGGGGTCACTATTGCTCGTAAGGTATATCGTGTGGTCAGTCTATTGTTCATAGAGTATGGGTCACTCTATATCTCATGGGGTAAGGAGTTGATCTATTGCTCATAGGGTAAGGAATCACTATTGCTCGGAAAGTATATCATGTGGTCACTCTTGTTCATAGGGTATGGGGTCACTCTATTGCTCATGGGGTAAGGAGTTGACCTATTGTTCATATGGTAAGGGGTCACTCTTGCTGGTAGAGTATGAGGATTAGTGGTCACTTTATTGCTACTGAGTTTAGGGTCACTCAATTGCTCATGAAATTAATTGGAGTTTTATTGCTCATAGAATCATAAGTATCACCCAATCTGGTTACTCCTCCCCCAAGTGTACTGATTTGGCCTCAAAAGTAAAGCTAGCTGCTGACGTTATACCTGTTTAAGCCAATAAACTTTGTTCAGATGACAATTACATTCATTGCATTCAACTCCTTATAACACTGCTTTAAATCAATGTTTACTGAGGTATCATATTTATACTATGAAAAACAAAAACGAAAACAAGGCTACCTTCATAATTGTCAAAATCGAACTGCCATTTGTGTGTACAGTTCACAGCATTATTATCAAAGGTGGAATGGTTGCGATGAGGCCAGCATTCCCAAAGCCATTTTGGTAAAGTTGTCATTTTAACACTTTAGGGTTAATTATCAAATGCGTATATAGTATGAAATCAAATACTCAATGGGTGAATGAAATAGTGTTCATTATTGTCAGGGTAACACCCATGTGGAGCTGTACTCTTACCTGTGAGTTTTATTTAACCTTATTTTATTTAACCCTATTACTTGTTTGTTTCATCACCTTCGTAGTCGTCAATCACCCATTCCCACATTAGACTTATCAGAGCCTTGCACCTCTGGTAAAGATCACCAAACTTCATTTTACTTTTCCTACTTTCAACCCACTCTAAGTTTTGTCTCACCCTTACCTACGTATCTGTAATCACCCACTTTACCAAAATGGCTTTGGGAATGCTGGCCTCATCGCAACCATTCCACCTTTGATAATAATGCTGTGAACTGTACACACAAATGGCAGTTCGATTTTGAC
>WLWD01005922.1_pt1 | contig 24263 bp, 15 predicted proteins | sample 6712731 | NCBI WGS metagenome assembly WLWD01 (sample SAMN12718690, study PRJNA576275) | sponge metagenome | isolation source: marine sponge | host: Mycale hentscheli | place: New Zealand: South Island, Marlborough, Capsize Point | collected 2014-11-01 | reverse complement strand
GAACGATATGAGCACCGTTAGCGAAATGGAAAGAATCGTCGGGCAAAGCGGCTAAATGAAATGGAACGTTTCTTAACCTCAAGGACTACCACTGTCACTATGTCAACTACCGGGACTTCCACAATCTCTAAGCCTACGTCAGGGACTACCACAGTCTCTACGTCAACAACGGAAGTACTGCCCGCTAATCCGGAACTCCTTAACTTTCCTGATCAACCACACCAACCAACAAGGTTCAAGTTTCCTCCGCGGTTATTTGGGAAAAAGAAGCCAGTCCATCGGTCTTTTCAGGTTAGTTGGTTCCAGTCCTGGCCTTGGTTGCATTACAATGAAGCAAACGACCAAGTTCTCTGCCACTATTGTTGCAAAGCATTGAAGACGAAGTATATTTCAAGTTCAACTATAGGGGCAAGTGATGGTGCATTTGTAAGTCATTGAAAATATATACCTAGCTATGATTATTTTTCACTGTACATAAATACATATTAACAGCTCTACAAGGGTTTCTGCAATTGGAAAGATGGAACCATTGGCTTTCGCCAGCATGAAAAGAGCTCCTGTCACAAGATTGCTGTAGATGCTCTTTTTACTTTGCCAGCAACAACTTCCAATGTAGGTGAAATGCTATGTCGAAATCTTGCTGTGGAGAAGGCCAAAAATCAGCATTGCCTATTAAAAGTTTTGAGCAGCCTACGTTTTTTGGCAAGACAAGGATGTGCTCTAAAATGTCACGAAGAAAAAGAGGGAAACTTGATGCAGTTAATGATGCTTATTAGTGAGAGTGATTCTAAGGTAATGTTACGTCTTTATTACTCTATATTAAACTACTCAGACTATCATGGAGGTTATAGTTAGCTAAAGACATATCATTTAGACCAATAAATTGTGTATAGTAAGATAATATTAGGGTTTAATTTTTTTAATCTAGTGCCAAGAATGGATGGAAAAAAAGAGCGAGAGATATTTATGTCCCAGTAACCAAAATGAAATGTTGAAAGTAATGGCTACAATGGTTTTGAGGAAAATATTGCAAGAAATTCAGGAAACTGAATTCTTCTCACTGATGATTGATGAGTGTGCTGATATAACAAACAAAGAACAGGTAAGATTTTTTGTATATTATAGAAATATTCAAATAGTTTTATGGAAATTGTTTGAAACAGGTGGTAATTGTACTTCGATGGGTTGATAATCAACTTGAAGTTCACGAAGAGTTTCTGGGTTTATACGAAGTAGAAAATATTGAATCAAAGTCACTGGTGAGAGTGGTGAAGGATTGCCTGCTACGTCACAATATTTCAATCACAAAGATGAGAGGTCAGTGCTATGATGGGGCTAGTAATATGACTGGATCCAGAAATGGGGTATCAACAGTAATACTGGAGCAACAGCCTACTGCATTTTATACCCACTGTTATGGGCACAGCTTAAATTTGGCTGTTTCTGACACCATGAAACATTCACAAACCATGAAAAGAGCTTTGGATACTACCTGTGAAGTTACTAAATTGATCAAGGATTCACCAAGAAGAGATAGTTTATTTCGAAAAATGAAGGAAGATATTACACCCGGAAACCCAGGTATAAGAGTGCTCTGTCCTACCAGATGGACTGTTAGGGCTGACAGTATGAAAAGTATTCTCTCTAATTACTCAGTGCTACAGGATTTGTGGGAAGAAGCTGTAAGTTTAGTTCATAACACTGAAATGATTGCTCGGATAAGAGGAGTAGCCAGTCAAATGGAACTGTTTGAAATTTTTTTTGGCCTCGTTCTTAGTGAAAACTTACTTCGTACAACAGACAACTTGAGTAAAACTCTACAGAAAAAGGAATTATCTGCAACAGAAGGTCAAATAGTAGCAAAAAAAGTCACTAAAGTTTTAAAAAGCATGAGAACTGAAGATAACTTTAATGCTTTCTGGGAAATTGTGCTATCTAAGCAATCTAATGTAGATGTTAACAATCCAGTGCTACCCCGAAGGAGAAAAACACCAAAGCGTTTTGAGCAAGGAGAGGCTCCACCTGAGTACGATTTAACTCCTAAGGATATGTATAGAAGAAAATATTATGAAGCCCTTGATCTATTGTTACAGGCCATAGATACAAGGTTTAACCAACCTGGGTACAGGGCATACTGCTGTTTGCAAAATCTTTTATTACAAGTTTTCAAAAAGAAAGATTATTCTGAAGAGATGAAAAAGGTTCTGGAAATTTATGGAGATGACTTGAGTGAAGCCAATCTTGCCGATCAATTCCGCACCTTGGTAGCAAATTTTTCTGGTGAAGTTAGTGACATCACGGATGTTATTAAATATTTGCGAAATCTTTCACCTGCAGAGAAACAATTAATGTATCAAGTCATAATAGTCACCAAACTTTTGTTGGTTATGCCAGCCACTAACAGCACAAGTGAAAGATCTTTCAGTTGTATGCGGCGTGTTAAAACATATCTTCGCTCTACAATGACCCAACAAAGACTTAACAATTTGATGGTATTGCATGTCCACAAGGATCATACAGACAAGCTTAACTTATGTGAAGTTGCTAATGAATTTGTGAGTGTTAATGAGCGTCGTCAGGAGGTATTTGGTACATTTTGAGTGCTAACAGTTTTTATCAATTTGTTTAAATGTATTAAATTCATCAAATTAAAAACAGTAAAAGCAGGTAAAAAAAAGTAACATCATTATCTAGACACACCCATTTCTTATTAACCACACCTACTTCCTGGCCTGACCACTTTAGAAATGGCGGATACGCCTATGAAAGTGAGTACTTGGAAATGTATTGGCTCTACTAATCATTAACTCCCAGAGTGCATGCACAAGAAGGTTCTTAGTTGTTCTCATTATGTCTGTCCGTTGGTCTGTCTGTCAAAAATGGATTTTTTTCAAACACTAAAAGTGGGGTGTAATTGTGTTAATGATCTCTTTGGTGCTAAGAAATCACATATTAAAGACACACATTATATAATATTATATATCCTACAGTGTTATCAAGTTCTGACCCTTCATAAAAACTAGATTGAAACTTTCTCACTTAAAAAATCATTTCCTTTACTTTTTTCCAGACCCCTTTAGGTGAGAAAGTTTCAATCTATCCTACAGTGTGCTGTTCTAAAGATAAATGTAAGCTGTTTTCTTTACTGCTGTTCGCCTATTATATCAATGTGCGCAGGATCTATATTATATTATTAGATTGAAACTTTCTCACCTAAAGGGGTCTGGAAAAAAGCAAAGGAAAAATGTGAAAAAAATCTGTTGAGGGTTCGTAGCTCAGTGGTTAGAGCACTGGTGGCTAAAGCCAGTGGCCCTGGGTTCGAATCCCCGGCGACGACTAAGATTTTTTTTTTTCACATTTTTCCTTTGCTTTTTTTCCAGACCCCTTTAGGTGAGAAAGTTTCAATCTAGTTTTTATGAAGGGTCAGAGGGAAAAGTACGTGCAAGATATGGATCAGAGTCTCTTTAACTTAATGTTCTAGAAATGAATTCGTGTCAAAAAGATGATTTAGCACTAGAAGAAAAGAACTGATAAGAGGTGTCAAGTCTCATAAACCCTTTACCAGGAATGTTTTCAAAGTTGCTTAACTTCAGAACAAAGTGAAAAGTAGTCTTTGCTGTTAAATGACAAGTACAGAACCACTTCACTTTTCATTTCTATTTAATGACCTGTGCACTTAAATTTTACTGTGTTGCTAGTATCACACAGGGAATTAGTTTTGATTTAATATGTTCTCTAAACTTGAGTGTTTGCTACTAAACCACACACTCAGCATTAGAAAACTAGATGTGCAAAACTATACATCCATGCTATGGGAGTTTCATATTGAGGGATCTCCTCCTTAGCTCGTTAATTATAAATACGAGAATAAATTTGAACATTTATTTTGAATTTTTTTTTATAGACATACCCAACATTATATAAATGAAGTACAGCTAAATTAGCTCAATCGCCATTTGTGCTAGAGTACAGCACTGTATGTACGTATGTGTATGTATGTATGCATGTATGTACGTATGTGTATGTATGTATGTGTGTGTGTAAAGTACATATATGTAATATTTGCAGAATCGAGAGTTAAGAAGAAGAAAAAGAATAAAGCTAAAGTATCTGCAAGAGTGGATCACTCACACTTACCCAATACTTATTTGCAGTACATGATTGCATCACTTGCTCTCCATCCTGCTTATCTCCATGATAACCCAGCTGAGATCAGCATTCTCCTCATTGGTCTGGGAGGTGGAGCTTTAGTGATGTTTATTAAGAAATACATAAAAAACGTAAGCTAAATGAGAATAGTTATGCATACACTTGTACCTTTATATCAAATAGCATCCTAAGATAGGCTATAGTTTATATCAAATAGCATCCTAAGATAGGCTATAGTTTATATCAAATAGCATCCTAAGATAGGCTATAGTTTATATCAAATAGCATCCTAAGATAGGCTATAGTTTATATCAAATAGCATCCTAAGATAGGCTATAGTTTATATCAAATAGCATCCTAAGATAGGCTATAGTTTTTGATAGCCTTGTCAGTACAAATAGCTAGCTTATCATTCTTCTTAAAGATTCAGTTTCATTTTCTTCGTCAAATCATAACTACTGACAAACAGCCATTTAAATAAGAGCTAATGCAAGTGTGTGTGTGTTTAACATATGAGAGAGAGATGATTTTCTTCTGTTTTATTGCTTTGTTTTATTATTTTGTTACGCGAATCCTTTTACCCTGAGTACTGACACTATATTTCCATGGGTGGAATGACATCAGCTAGCAAATGACTTGACTACCGTGGTTGAATACAAAGCAGCACTTGGAAGGAGAATGGAGGCTATGCATCACCAATAGATGGAGTAAACTTGTGTGCATTCAGGGGAAGAGGGGGCGAAGACAGCCAGCAAAGAGTCTATAAGTCATGTGACTACCAATAAGGATACAATGGCTATAGAACCATTAGGAGAGATCTTCACTTGATTACTGGTTAGGTGAGCTATCTCATGGGGTCTATCAATGGCTCAAGGATGACTGGACAGCCCTCTGTTTTACCACAACAAACTGAAACCTAAAGCATTCCATGCCATACTCTGATACAGTGTCTTGCCTCACAGTGTGTGCATGTTGACCTTCTCTTACCTTGAGTATTTGATGCCACACTTATATTACTGCCAGATGAAAGTAGTGCTATAAGTTATATTTGCAAGTTGTACCTGTTGAATTAGGAACATCAGAAATATCATGCAAGCATAATATGTATCAACTCTTTCAGTATAACACACCAATTGGAACAGAACCAAAGGCATTTTTTAAAGAATTGGGGGAGTTCTAATGTTTACAAACTCTCTTTGCAGTCTATTCCTTTGTTATGCTACGTATAGGAAGTATTGTAAACTACCTCATAGCACTGGCTGGAGAATGTATACAGTATTTATTTACTGACTTAATAGTCACTGGTTGGCGGAGGAAGCAGTAATGAATGATCCTGCTGGACAATGGCTGCTGATGTCTGTGACATCCTCTATCCTGGTGACCCCATGAGGAGACAGAAGTCATTAATTTTAGGTGAAAAGATATATGTAGCTTTGAGTAAGACTTTCAGAGCAATCAACAATCTCAGCAAGTTCTTCAAAATGGAGCTCAGGGTGGATCACGTAAAAGTTGACCTTTCAGAGTTAACGATGGAAAGAAATGAAACTATCCAACACAACTGTGAGATTTTACAGCAAAGAGCACAAGATCTTGAAAGAATTGTCAAGAAACTGAACCGAGTGTGTCAAGAAAGACTTGAGACTGATCTGTACATGAGCCTGGGTACAGTACATCAGCACTTCTCAGACTCCATTGCTGTGGCAGACCGAGTGATGGAGATGGTTTCTGACCACTTTAAGAGTTCCAGCTGCATAGCAGTGGTGGCCTTGATCAGTCATAAGAAAATATTGAAGCAAATTAAATCTGTTTTGAAGGCGATGGGATCCAGCTTTGTGGCTGAAACTGTTCTCTCGGCAGTATTGGAACTCGTAGAATAATGTTTCTTATCTCTCTTTGTGTTGCCATGGATCACTGATATACTTGAGCACAGTTAGCTAAGCTCATGTGAACATTTACACCAGTAATTTGAAAAAAAAAAGTTTGTTGTAAGACAGTTTACATGGCCCCACAACAGTCATAATTATTTATACTTAAGTATTTACACATGTGTTATGTTTTGTTATGGAATGTGATTGGTTTAACAAAGAATGTCAGTAAAATAAAAATCAAGTCTCTGGAATCTGTTGACCGGTTTAAAAATGGTGGAATAACAACAAATGTTCTCATTGAAAACAAACTGTTGTGAGCACACAGTTTCAGTATACACGGCAGTATGGTTGCAAGCTTTGCAACACTGTACCAACCGTAGTGTGTAATTTATCATGCTTGTTCACTGAAATAGAGTTTCTTGCAATAGTAGAAGTTTTTAATTATTATTTTTCATAAAAAAAATGTTTTTAAACTGGTTTGTAATGCTGATCTAATTCAAATGTGCAAGTGTGAAGGCAATAAAAGTATAATATTTTACTATTTGTATTGTAGAAAGTAATTAAAAAAAGCTGTAGTTTGAAACCTTGGTACCACTGTAGTCGCAAGAATATGGACAGATAATTAATGCATTTACAAAATTTGTACCCAAATTTTGATTTGTTTTTTATCTTCTATTTTTCCACTTCTGATTTCATATGTGATGTTGATTCAATGTGTACTCGGCATTGGCTAAAACCTTCTTGTTGTGATTTGTGTGTTGAATAGTAAGTGCATAATGTACTCTTTTAGGCAATAATCGATGTGGTGGAACTTGATCCAGAAATTGTGTCTGTTGCTGAGAAGTTTTTTGACCTGATTGTGAATGAGAGGATAACTATACACGTACGTGATGGTATTCAACATGTGAAAGATGCGTGCTCCTCTGGCGAGAAAGGTAAAGTATGGAAGTTTACAAACTAGAATGTTATAATGACAAAATTTACTCAAGTCTTATAAAAATTTTACCAGTTATGTCACAATTTGAAATCCTATCCTTAAGGCTTTGTATAGCTACCTGGGATAAGCCACAGCAACTATGACTCGATAGCTCAATTATAAAGTGAGTATCTATTTTATATATAGTTTGGCGAGCAAGACACTCTCAGGGGTAACACAATTGAAAATCGGGGATACTTGTTTGTTTATATATGTGTGTGGATGTACGTATGTCATTTTTACTTTGACCCTCACATATTTTAGTGTTAGCTCTGTGTTCAACCCCATCCCAAACTGCACTAAACTGTTTACCGCTTTGAATTCTTTTGCGGGTGCAGCTGAAACTCAACAACTTGCAGGAGTTCCATTTCTATTTGAGTTAGTGGCAGTGGTAAGTTAATACGCTATTTGTCATAGTTATAAGCCCTACGCAACAGTATTTACTTGAAAATTCATTGTCCACTAGACTAACCACGAAGGTAAGCCTTGTGTAGGTATGTTCAGTTATGTAAAAGTATTGTGCGCTACTTAGCTAAAAAATATCACAAAGAAAACATTTAAATAATGTGATTTGTTTGGGGTTTGTTGTTGTTTTTTGTTTTTGTATTTGTTGTTTTTATTTATTTTTTTGTTTTTTGTTTTTGTTTTTTCTTTTTTTTTTTTTTTTATTCAAGCTAATGAAAGGAGAACATCTTTTTGATAAGGGACATACTTTAATACTTTATATAATTATGCCTATTTGGATATCTACGTTGCAGATAAGTATGACTTTGTAATGGTGGACGTCAACTCTAAAGATACAGGAATTGGAATGACTGGCCCTCCAGTGGAGTTTTTGGAGCAAGATTTCTTGGTAGCATGCAAGCGTCTCTTGAAGGCTTCTGGTCAGACATTTCTGTTGTTGTTGATGTTGTTGGTTTGTTTTAAAGGCGAATATCAGTAGTTATTGGGGTCCTTTTGCCCTCATGAAACAAGAACTTAATGTTAGTGTTATGTTGTACTTAGGGACCTTGATGTTAAATATGATAGCAAGAAGTAAGACTGTAAGAATCGAGGCACTGAAATCTCTCCACGACGTGTTCCCTAGCATTGTGATCCTTGACGTTCGTGAAGACATTAATAAAGTTGTACTTGCTTCCCCGTCGGCAAGAGAAGGAGTAGTAAGTAACACAACAGCATGTGACAAAGAGCGCTCAGCTAAGGAGCAGCTTGGGGAAGACAGCTATCTAGAGCGGGTCATGTTGACACCACAAGTAGTAGACAGCATCAGGAGATTCTCGGAAATAGTAACTTCATTTTCAGATTTTGACTCAGAATCGTTTCATTCAGACTTATTGGCCTCATTTTCCAACATGAACAAATTTAATAAATGCTGAAATAATATTTTTAGAAACTGAATTGTTCAATGTTTTAGTGCAACTATGACGTCATAGCTAGCTGGATGCCATCAATTGTGTAAAACTCAAAAATATTTTAAGAGGAAGCTCAAATGAACACGAGTGTTTTGTATCAGCACAAACAATGGCATGTATATTGATGTGACTAGCTACTAACAGCTTATACAAAACAAAGCAATTCCTGTTGCATAGGTAAAGCTGGTTTCAATTGTTTAGTTTATTTATTTATTTTAGTATGGAGAGAAAGCATCAGTTTTTTTTGTTTGTTTGTTTGTTTGTTTTTGCTATTAGCTAACTAGGTAGCTAGCTATAGCTCAGGTTGAAGTGATGACTACACATGAAAATATTTACACTCTAGTGAAGCTCAATTAAGCTAGCTAGCTATATAATAAGTCCCTTCCAATTTGTTATTAAGATTTACACTTCTTGAGACTACTGTACAACCCTTTGCTATTAGGTGAATGATTGAGTTGTGAAAATGCTGTAGCTACTGCTTCACACTTCTCAACCACAAGCCACTTCATTTGGCTAGTCAAGAGAGAGAATAGGGAGCTATTGCTCATATTTTATGCAACTTGCTAGCTAAATTAAACCAAGAAGAGTGATCTAATCAATCGGAGATGGAGGTGTTTAGGTTGTGGAAAGAGATCCATCCAAAAATGTAGCTATATATATATACAATGAAATTAGATATCTAATACTGCAGTCAAAAATTATTCATGGCAGACATTATTTCTCATTTCCAACTAGGACATAATTGGCATTGATAATGAGCTAACAAAAGAATTTCTATTCATTAACATATACATGCACAGGTTTCCTAGACCCAGGATATGCAGACTCAAATGGTTTCATTTTCAGAGAAGACACTGTAGTTGCCTATCATAAATTTAAAATGATAACCAAAGTAGAAAATGCTAATGTAGCTATTATTGCTACAATTTATAATCTTGGACTCACAAACGGCTTTAAAGCACAGGTTTTGAGCTATATATGACATGACGTAATACATGAGTGACACACAATATTTGATCGTGTCTGCCGCTTATAGTTTCTTGATGAGTGAGAGCTTCACATTGTCTGTCAACACTATATAGCTATAGATATAGATATAGTTTCATAGTGCCCATATGATTCAAACTTCATAACAAATGGGCTGGAAGTGAATTAAGTAGCGAAGAAATGGTCGTGCAGTTATAATCAGAACTGGAACTCGTATTTATGCAAAATAGCTACATACTGTGGTATTGTTCATTATGTTAATTTTGATGATTTGAACCTTGCCCCATGTTAAGGTGTGCCACCTGGTAGCAAGCTAGCAGGTAAATCTTTAGTGAATCAGCCAGAAGCTATGTGTGTGTGTTTCTCATGTTTACCACTCTATTTACCCAACACACTCTAGCTAGTTATGCTGAATATTAAATAGACAACATTACAGCACCTATTTATACATAATATCTATTTGTAGTTATAATCGCTATATGGTTATAATTGATAGGTACTAATTAATCATTATAAAGGGTATTGTTGATGTAATGACATGAACAAATTTGGTAAAAACAAGAGCTCCATTTTGAACTGGAAATTAAATAAAAAATACATTTTTATCTGACGGTAAGTTACAGGATATTAACCATTTTTTACTTGCTGGATGACAATTTCTTGGAAATTTTAGAACATTTTGTTAGCTACAAAATTTCAATATTATAGATAACATTCCATAGCCATGAACAATTGCTTGCTCATGCATCATCACGTGGTTCTTTTAAAAAAAAATTGACATTGGCTATCTAGTACATTGCCCAGTGAGCAAACAAGGACATAGCTATAGCTAGCTATAAGCAAATACACAAAATTGAGCCAATGTAATTAGCTATACATAATTATATCGTTTATCCTGGAACGAGTAGCTACATGCACAGTAGAGCCACACAGCTAACTCAAATCAGTGATGAAACCAATTTGACATTTAGCTATAGCTATATAAAAGGGGGAAAACTGACATGTAATAGCTAGCTACTGCAGCACATAGATAGAAACAATTAAATAGCTACAGGAAGATTGCATGACATATACAAGTATGTAGTATACTTGTTCAACTGAAGTTCCAACAAATTAATCTATATTACATAGACGTACAGTCTATTGTTTACATTGCACAGTGAAGTCATGTACACATGGGCACATAGAAGAGTAGTGTCATAATTATTTATGTGCTCTCTTGGTTACTTCTATGCTATGAATAATGATGCTGGAATTCAGCTTTTAAAAAACCAGCTCTGCAAGTCAGGGAGGTTTTAGTAAAGAAAGTTATATATTTAATAGCAGTTATTCTCAATTTTAACAACCAACCCTTAACCTCATGTTTTGACTTCTTTGACAGAATTATGGACACATAGGTTAAAGTATAGGTAGCTACTAGATGCGGGCTGTCTATGGTGTGTGCTAATCACCTTTCAGAATATATTAGCTAAACAGTAAGCATTGTCCACCAGTTTGTAATAAGTACTATATATATATTATATATATAGTACTTATTACATGAGTCAGAGTGTGATATGGTGAAATATTTCACGAGCAGGCTAATTTATTTAACATGAGCCAGAGGCGAGTGAAAATATAGCCTGAGAGTGAAATAACTAGCCATATCACTCTGCCAGAGCGTAATAAGTGGTTTATTCCATGCTAGATATCTTCACTGAAGTAGTTTGTTGGTAACTCCTGGTATAAAGTCGCCCTAAAACTCCCTAAGGGACTCCCAACATCCCCAGCTGATATTTTAACAGCTGCTCTAACCTGGTTGGGTAGGCTCCACTAGAGGAAGGTAGTCGTAAAAACTCAGAAAACTAGTAAGCCGGGCTGGTTGCTATAACAACTTGGGTAATGAGCTTGCGCAGTACATAGGCATTAGATAACACTGTGGTAACACGTACAGCCATTGATAACACTGTGATAACATGAGTTATCTCAAGGGTCACGTACCTAAAAATAACATTGTGAAGATACCTAGCGTGGAATAATTTGGTTTTTAAAGATATTTTACCATACTATTCTTATATTTAATTATATGTATTCATTAGGGAGTTCACCAGCTTCTATGTAGTAGAGAGGCACTCATTACTCTTAGAAATACCATCTGTCTTATGAATGTATAGCTAGGCTAGCTTGCTTGCCAATTATTATACTAATGCACATCACTGTAGTTACTAACTCTGATGTGCTATAGCTATATAATTGAACAGAACTTACTACAACTTGGAGGTTGTGTGGACCAGCCATCATTCAGGCACATAAGAATACTGCTTCCAAATATTGAGAAGCCTTTGTCACAAATAAATAGTATGGAGTCTCCAATCGTGGGACTAACTGGGTAGGATGTTCTAATCTTTCCATTGAGTGGAGAATCTAAAGGTCTACAAAGACCTGAAACTAATTTAATAATACTGTATAATATAACTTATGAGATGTTATACTGTATGTATTATAAGCTTATTACAAGCTAACATTCTTAATAAGTAAGTCACATTGATTAATAATAATAATAATAATAATAATATTAATTAGATGTATTCTCTGTCTTTCACAGGCTTTCCTTTCTTAAACAGTACAGAATTAAAAATATTTGATCACCACCTGGAACAGCCAATATTGTTAATTAAAACCTAACCAGGACCTTGGACTTCTTGCCAAAGTCCACTTCTGAGATCAACTGAAGTCAAACTCTCCATGGTGATATAATACACAAGGTAAACAGTAAGATTTTATACTTACTGTTTATAATTATTCTGGAGGCAAGAAGTTTAAATGTTCCAATATTGGCTGTTAAAGCGAGAAATTTTGCTATTATTATAATTATTTCAGCCAAGAATGACTGAATCGTTGAATAATAATAATAATGTTGTTTATTTTATTAAAATTTAATCGTTCAACATTACAATAAAGCAGAATATTTATTAACTCGTTTACCATTTCTTTTGCATGTGGGCACCCTATCGCTCCATTCTCCATAGCTATTACAAGTCCGAGTTTTCGCTCCATCTAGAATGAGGTCAGGATCACAGTTATACACAGCGACAGAATTAAGTCCGGTAGAGCTGAAAATAACGGTTCCGCTTTTTGGCTTATGAGGTATTTGACACTCAATATGCAACCCTGTAAAAAATAAATCATTTTAGATAACTTACGACAATATCTTATCTTTTAGCAGACCTATTATTTTATTCAAAGCGGTAAATACAATAGAGAAAGAAAATATTTATCTTAGTATAGTGATTATTATTTCCTGATTATTAAAGCTACCTTCAGGTGTAAATGAAAGAAAACTCAATAGTATAATTAAATAGCACACTTTCTTTTGAAGGCTGGCTTGCCCCAACATTTCTACCAATTGCAGCTGCGATTGCAAAATTACGTACTTTTTTTAGAAATAGTTTACTTTAGTTATGTTAGATTTGTTTGTTTCCTTGTTTACTTCTTTAATATTTTCTTCTACAATAATTTTTCTAGAAGTCAAGCTAATGGTTTTTTGTACCCTAGCGGCGGTAGGCGCTGGTTGCTAAGCGTCCGCGCTCACAACTCAAAACCGCAGGGAAACGGGCGCTTAATAAAAAAAATGGACGACGTTATGTGCAGAACGGCTGACCCTCACCTTTGACCTATAGAGCGCGGCCAATCAAACAAACTTTGAACCTTAAGCACTCGCGCATGCGCAAATGGACGACCATTGACCCCCATTGCTGCGGGACTGGCGGGACTGACGGGGCTGACCGGCTGACCATCTCTGCGTGGCTGACCATTGCTGCGGGGCTGACCATTTCTGCTGGGCTGACCATTTCTGAGCCAACAGACCCACCTCAATCATGCTGAAGTACATGATCACTTGGAAAAATAGCTGTGGGTACACATCAATATTTTGCAACTGTAGTTTTTTAATAATAATAGCTACTTGTTCACACAACAATCAAAGGGTGTGGCTTCAATTTTGGACGTGACTGCTTATTCTAAAAGTTGAAGCTAATGTTATACTGTGTGACACATATTCTTAAGTCGACAGACCACAACTCCATAAAGTTCATGGAGCAATCTACATGTGTATGTATCTAGTAGCGACAGTGAGAGAGCATATAAGTACTTTTCCTGGGTCCATGTATCTCACTCGCCTCCTCCGCATCTCCTCTCCCCCCCTCCCTTCCCCACCCATATTTGTTCATAGAATGTTTCTCCAATTTTGTTAGAATAAATCATAGCATTGTATTACTAGTTAAATACAACTTCAGTACGATCAACGTGACGACTCAAGGCAGCACTAAGAGGTCACTAACTGAAGGAACCGTGAGTACTATGTTAGTTAGTCAATTTTATTCTGAAATTAATGCAGACTTCTCGTAAGCTAGTATAACATTCCCAATGCCATTGACAAAATACTAATGAACTATTCCATAAAAATAAAATACTGTAAATTTCCAGTATGAAGAAGCTTTTAAAGAATTGGATTATGACAGTGTCAGTGATAGGTTAAATTGTCCTCAATACTCCAGTAGATTTTCCTTCAAACAAGGATTGAATTGTCACTGGAAACGTCCACAGCAATTCCTTGGACACTCTTTCATCTCCAACCTGTAACAAAGAAGGGAAAGTAATCACATGTTACCAAATTTTGGTGTTCCTTTCAGGAACACAATGCTGTTTTCACTACAATACAGTACAGCAGTTGATGTTACACTGCTTATCTCTACTCGATAAAGGTCTCAATAATAACCTTTATAGGAATGCTTAATTAGAAAACTAAAATATACATTATGAATGTAAGAACGTAAAAAAACAAAAAAAAACAAGAAAAGTACCTCTTACTAAGATGAGTGAAAGAGACCACAATGGCACTTTATATACTGTACACATATGTATATGTAAGTGTATACAATATATGAGTTTGTACACGAGGAAGCCAGGTGTGATGAGCCCCACAACAAAAACTTTAATTTGTACAGACATAGCAGCAAAAGCTCTACAATTTACTCATGGGCTGATACACAATTTGTAATAATTTAAACTATCATTTCTCAATGATTTTACATGCCACAGTATGTGCATGTGATACAGAGAGTACTTATGATTGCAACATTGTGCTCGCATCTATCAGGGGAATCCTGTACAAATGGCATCAAAATGTTGGATGGCTTTACTAAACTTGCTCTAATTACAAAAAAGGGGTGTTGCTTGCCAGTCAGAAAGCATTCAGATGGACTCCTTTTGTTACAAACAATGTAAAAGTAGTAAATGTAAGAGCAAATGCAAACAGTGGTGTAGGAAGATGATTCGGTATGGGTGGGCTCAAAGGGCAAGTTTTTTTTTTGTGGTTTGCAGGTGTTCATGCGAGAAATCACATTGATCCTGGCATACACGCACTGCACTAAGCAGAAACAGAGTAACTATAGTGCAATGAAGACCCACTAGTGGGTATGGTAACGTCAGAGTTCCAGTTAAGAACAGTCAATGACAGTGTTGAGGTGATAAATATAAACAAAAAACAAATCATCGACGATGCACGACGGTACACGAAAATAAGAACAAATGAGCATGCGTGAATACTAATGATGAAATAAAGTGTAATGTTATAGTTGTTCTGGCAGTCAGAGAAAACATGAAAGTTTGAGAAAACATAAAGCTGTTGGCTTCACATAGGGTACTAACTGTTGTGGAAAAAGCCCCCCTATCGTCACGTCGTAATTATGTGAGCAAATAATTTCTTGCAATTTGAGATAGTTTTGCTTAATCCTGAGAATTTAACAGAGAGCAAAATCAAGATAGATTGCAAAAGATTCTACTAAACTTTTCTAAGCAGTACGAAACATCAGAACCATCTTTACATAAATATTTCAAAGAATACTACATATGTTGCACTTGTAATACGTAACTTTGTTGCTCAACAATGTAATACACGTACATTACATGTTATTTCACAAAATGGGCAATGTGCTAGAAAGATTGGCCTTGCTGATGTAGATACAAGCATGCATATTGAAAGACATGTTTGCAGTAACATTTTTAACACATGGTGGAATTTTGCTTCCATCAGCTCAAGATTCATGAATGGCAAAGTAAACAAAATAGTTGATGGTCTCTTTCATATTTTGATGCACACATTCTCCCACTAACTAACAAAAGAACTGATTCACCTTATTGGTATGGTTGCCTGGTGTCATCCTCCTAAACTACACATTGGCAGTCTGTGCTGATGTGAGCCCGTGGTCATGTCTGCGCATGTTCCTTGTGCATGAGGCAGTGGTATGACCCTGGACCCACCCCCCTGTGTGGCCTTGGGGGTGAGAGACTCGGCAGGTCAGTGGCAATTAGCGTTAATTGCCCTGCATTGCCGGAGTCCCCCCAAAGGGCTGCAGGAGGTGGCCTATCCCAAGGCTATAAGTGATAGGTTAGGAAAGGGGGTTGGCAGCTCTCTTACCAATGGTAGTAGGCTGTATACCTGTGAAAGTAAGTACAGACAAGCATACACATTGAGAACTGAGCATTATGACAAGAGTACTGCTGAACTACCCTTGACCCCCAACTTTCTCCCTCTCACTGGCTTTGGGATGGTGTGGCCATCCAATAACTACGTATTGGTTCCTCGGAGAAGGGAGTGGTGCCACTGACCTTGGAGCTGTGATCAGCGCCTGGTACCTGGATGACTCCAGCCACCATGTCTGTCTCAGGTAACCCGAGTGGGCACAGCTTCAGTAAACCAGGACTGGTGAGTCCTGTACACTCCCATCTCACCTGCTTTCACTGCACACTGGAGTCTAAGTAGACTCCAGGAACACAACCTGGGTAGTGGTTGTCGAGTAAGGAGAGTGCCCCCAGCAGTCGTTAATAAGTGAGTGACCACATGCCCAGGTAAGAAGACCTGAGCAAGGGCAGAGTGTACGTATCACACTTAGTGATTAGCTGAAGGGCTGCTAGCCCTAACAGCAGTGAGGGGCAGTACGCAGTAGTATTAGATGTTGAATGAAGGGCAGCCTGCCCTGGACAGCTACGTTAAGGTGGTCTGTCTGACTGTCACACCACTACCGGGTGGAGAATCTAACCTCACATGCTAACAGTACCATAACTCCTCTCTACACCACTCTTGCCATAGTCAAGTGGCTTGTGACTCCAAGATTTACTCCTATAAATGCGAGTGAGACACTCTCAGGGGTAACACAATTGAAAATCGGGGATGTTTGTTTGTAATTATGTGTGGACGTACGTATGTCATTTGTACTTTGACCCTCGCATATTTTTGTGTTCGCTCGGTGTTCGACCCCATCCCAAACTTCACTAAAAGGAATTCTCCGGTTTAGGTCATTACCAGTATCACCCTAGAAAGCGAATTATTACCAATTTGAATTCTATTGCGGGTGCAGTTAAAACTCAAAAACTTGTGGGAGCTCCATTTCTATTTGAATTAGTGGCGGTGGTAAGTTAATACGCTATTTGTCAGTTATAAGCCGTATGCAACAGTATTTACTTGAAAATTCATTGTCCACTAGACTAACCACGAAGGTTAAGTCTTGCGTAGGTATGTCAGTTGTGTGAAAGTATTGTGCATTACAACTACTAAGAATATCCCTCCCCTGTTGCATTATCTGCTCCACATCCCTATTCACATGGAACTTCAAAAGTTGGCATTAGCTATTAATAGTAACAGTCGGTGTGCCTGGTGGAGGCAGCAACAGACACAAGTGAGAAGGAACATGTCCTGATCACGTGACGGGGTAATTGAGTGAGTGCCATGCAGATGCATATGTGAGCCTGAGAACAGATAGGCAGTGAGTCTGAGAATACATCAGTGAGCCCTAGAATACATAGGCAGTGAGCCTGAGAATACATAGGCAGTGAGCCTGAGAATACATAGGCAGTGAGTCTAAGAATATTTGGGCAGTGAGCCGGAGAATACATAGGCAGTGAGCCTGAGAATACATAGGCAGTGAGTCTAAGAATATTTGGGCAGTGAGTCTAAGAATACATAGGCAGTGAGTCTAAGAATACATAGGCAGTGAGTCTAAGAATACATAGGCAGCGAGCCTGAGAATACATAGGCAGTGAGCCTGAGAATACATAGGCAGTGAGTCTAAGAATATTTGGGCAGTGAGTCTAAGAATACATAGGCAGTGAGTCTAAGAATACATAGGCAGTGAGCCTGAGAATACATAGGCAGTGAGCCTGAGAATACATAGGCAGTGAGCCTGAGAATACATAGGCAGTGAGCCTGAGAATACATAGGCAGTGAGCCTGAGAATACATAGGCAGTGAGCCTGAGAATACATAGGTAGTGAGCCTGAGAATAGATAGGCAGTGAACCTGAGAATACATAGGCAGTGAGTCTAAGAATACATAGGCAGTGAGCCTGAGAATACATAGGCAGTGAGCCTGAGAATACATAGGCAGTGAGCCTGAGAATACATAGGCAGTGAGCCTGAGACTAGATAGGCAGTGAGCCTAAGAATACATAGGCAGTGAGCCTGAGACTAGATAGACAGCAAGCCTGAGAATACATAGGTAGTGAGCCTGAGACAAGATAGGCAGTAAGCCTATGAATAGATACATAGGCAGCGAACCTGAGAATACATAGAAAGTGAGTCTGAGAATACCTAGGCAGCAAGTTTGAGAAAACATAGGCAGCAAGCCTGATAGTGCATGCAAAAATAGATAGGCCCTGGGCCTCAGTGCAAGATTAAGTAGGTAAGTCTGATAGTGCAAGATCGGATGGCAGTGAGAGAGTGCACAGATAGAGTATGACGATGTGCAACTAGTTGGCAGCAAGTCTGAGTGTGAGGATGGGTAAGAAAAAGAACAAATACTACTCAAGCATGACAATACATTGGTGGTGAGTCTGGCTGTGGCGGGCAAGGCAGCACACTGAGTGCGAGATAGGTAGTGAACCTGATAGTTGAAACTAGATATCTGGCTAGAATGAGAATTGATAGGCAGTGAGCCCGAGAGTGCGCACGAATACATTGGTGAGCTAAAGAGCAAGAATGCTTTAACAGCATTGGGTGTGAAAACAGATAGACAGTAACATGAGTGTGAGAATAGATAGAAAGTGAGCCTGATAGTGTGAGGATAGACAGGCAGCGAGCCTGATAGTGTGAGGATAGACAGGCAGCGAGCCTGATAGTGTGAGAATAGACAGGCAGCGAGCCTGAGTGAGAATGAGAATAGATAGGAAGCGAGCCTGCGAGTGAGAGTGAGAATAGATAGGCAGCGAGCCTGAGTGAGAATGAGAATAGATAGGCAGCGAGCCTGCGAGTGAGAATGAGAATATATAGGCAGCAAGCCTGAGTGAGAGTGAGAATAGATAGGCAGCGAGCCTGAGTGAGAGTGAGAATAGATAGGCAGCAAGCCTGAGTGAGAGTGAGAATAGACAGGCAGCGAGCCTGAGTGAGAGTGAGAATAGACAGGCAGCGAGCCTGAGTGAGAGTGAGAATAGACAGGCAGCGAGCCTGAGTGAGAGTGAGAATAGACAGGCAGCGAGCCTGAGTGAGAGTGAGAATAGACAGGCAGCGAGCCTGAGTGAGAGTGAGAATAGATAGGCAGCGAGCCTGAGTGAGAGTGAGAATAGATAGGCAGCGAGCCTGAGTGAGAGTGAGAATAGATAGGCAGCGAGCCTGAGTGAGAGTGAGAATAGATAGGCAGCAAGCCTGATAGGAGTGAGAATAGATAGGCAGCGAGCCTGATGGAGTGAGAATAGATAGGCAGCAAGCTTGAGTGAGAGTGAGAGAATAGATGACAGCAAGCCTGCGAGTGAGAGTAGACATGCAGTAAGCCTGATAGTGAGAGAATATGAGCCTGATAGCGTAAGACTAGACAGGCAGCGAGCCTGAGAATGATGGCCGTGAGCCTGATAGTGCAAGAATACACAGGCAGTGAGCCTGAGAGTAAGAAAATAGAGACAGGCAGCGAATATGATAGTGTGAGAATAAGTCCAGTATCAATAGCGTGAAGGGCAGTGTGTCCTGCATAGACACTATTAAAGGGCCCCTGGTGGACTGTCACACCTCTAGTAAAAATCTAACTACAATATGCACTAGAACCTCCTACCTATGCTCTATATAATGCCACACTGGCCATAGTGTAGTGTGGCTTATGAGACCTAACACACATCCAGCACTAGTTCATTCTCTAATCTCTCTCATCATGTAACCCCTATTTTCTCCACCTCCCTTCTCATGTAACACTCACATCAGCATAAATCTCAATTACAACATGCACCTGACTGATCAGGAGTTTCTATGCTTTCGAGAAAACTGATCACTTTGACAGAGCCAATCTTGGCAATACCGTGAGAGGGTCTGGCCATTACTAAATACTGCAGATCCATTACTAAATACTGCAGATAGTTACTAATATGCAATGGACAATGATGATCATAAATTGTTGCATGAAGGTTAGAATAAGAAGAGTGGGAGCCGGCTATGCACCCCACACCTGTAACGAAGCCTATGCCTGACCATAATGAGGGTTGGCAGCATGCTCGTGATTTAAAGATAGCGACTGTGGGTAGAGTAACAGCACCAGAACTAGAGTCCAACTCTTAACCTAACTGCACTAGTTAAGCAAGGCAAATGGACCGGCAGCATGCCCATGTATTATCGAGCCATAGAACTCCTGTTTTCGGCCGATTACATCTGTAAGTATCTATTGTGTATGAAAGGCCATAAGCCGGGTACTGATGATTTCACAATGAGGTGGTGGCTTGATGATGTAGATCCTATATATCCAACCTGACCTACAGAAAGCTAATTATTTAGAGTACAGACAGTATACCTCCAGCCCCTTACTATTTAAAAAAAAAAACAACAACTACCACTGATGAGCAGTCATCCTTAGAGAGCTAATAGTGTCGGGTGAATCAGTCATTCTGGCAAGGCAGTAACAGGTAGCTGCTAGGCTTAGGTTACAAACACTGAGAACAGTGGCCACTAGGACTAATGTAATTGTACCCGGGTGCCATTGCTCCACATGTGACACACCACATGTGACCACTTAGCCGCATGGTCGCAGTATTTGCAGGTCCTCTGCCGACCTTTACCTGGGTTCGGGTGATGTGATGGTGGGCTACATCTCCGTTAACTTGCTCACTCATCACATAGTTAATTGTGGCTTAATTAGTGTGGGTAAAATCCCTAAGATAATAGCAAATTTTTCTCGTTCTAACAGCCAATAATTATTTCAGCCGAGAATGACTGACTACTCACTAAGATCGTCAACATCTTGCGATAGTACTGGTCTCATATACTGATTACATAACTTGACATACACATTTACATGTATATTTATTGTCACACAAACACTTGTGTCCTAGGTGACCACAACAAGCTAGCCTGCTCTGAGTGTTGGTGATACATTCTAGCAATGTAGACCTATTGGAACCAATACTTCCTTATATTACAAACACACTCTAGAGAACACTCACTTGCCATCATTACAGCAGTATCAGGTAACTCCATGATCATATGTTGACACTTCTTGAGCCATCATTCACAGCTGGTACAAGTCAGAGAAATCGAAAGCAGCTCCACCCACTCCATCCCACTACAAAGAAAAGCAATAGAAAAAGAAAACCCACTGAAGTGAATAAATGCAATCATGCAATTTCAACTCATACTCTGCAAGCTAATCCCCCCAAGAAATGTTAGAAACAGTTCGAGAGGTATAGTCTCTTAAACATATTCACTAACACAGTGGTTGGTTCTGGATCTCTAGATTGGCCAGTTGTAACACAACAAGAGGTAGGGCCATCCATGAACACATAGTATAATGCAGAAATAGATGGTCAAGACAGTGTGGAAAAAATATAACAACAACATTAATTTGAGAGGTTAGCCACAGGGAAGAAATCTCAGCTCTATCTAAATGATAGACCTTATAATTAAAAAAAATTCATTATCCTAAATTAGATAAACTTAGCGGAAGATATAGAAAATGCAACAGTTGCAAATCCCCATGTGTGGACAGTGTATATTTCACATGGGCCTCAATTTGGTGGACCAGCATAAAGAAAAAAAATTGCATTCATTGAAAATATCATATAAGAAATTGAACATCTGAATAATTCAATATTATCCAGGAAATCCCATCATATTGAACTACTGCACACTAACCACTGTCACTACGATAAATTTATCTCTAGCCAACTCTCAGATACATTTCTGAGGATCTCATGATTGATACTGATTGTAGACATGTTCAATACACCCTATTATCCCTACTATCATTAGGGCTCTTCCGGCTTTTCACCCAGGGGGGATCTAAGTTAGACAGCAATCGATATTTTAAATTAATCGTGCATTATACTTTATAAGATGTAATTCTGTACCAAGACTTAGAATAAAATATTACCCCCATTCTCTTTTTTTTTGTGTGTGTGTATTATTTATTTTTCCTACTAAGCCTTATACCTTAGCCACTTTCATCATGTTACCACTGTTAATAACAACAACACAATCTCACTAAGTACTATGGAGGTTGGGGGGGGGAGGAATTTTATTAGGTACAGTGGCTGAGTGTTTACTGTCATGCTTGTAATCACAAAAAATCTTACCTGCCGATGACATGGAAGATGTATATAGATAAGAAAACCAAAAAGGAACATGTTTTGACTTTGTTCATGTTAAGTTATTGAATGTGCTTCATTATTACCTTTCATAATGTTTTCAGTAGGTAACAAATTAACAATTTCTAAATTTAATAGTACGGTGCGAAATTGCCCATTAAAATGTATGGGGAAAATAGCTGTTCAATTGAAATAGCACGGGGAAATGAAATAGTGCGTAACTAAGTGAAATAGCACAGAAACTAAGTGAAATACCACAGCTGCTAAGTGAAATAGTACGGATAAGTGTGCATGCGTGCAGCATTAACCTTGAAAACGTACAGTTCGAGAGATTCTAGTTGGAGACAATGTCATTGTGTACCACAGAAGCTCTACCCATATTAGATGGAATTTTTTCAACATTTTAGGATGAGTTGTAGGCTAAACACGAAATTCCAGAGGAAGCTAATGCTGAAATACGAAGATAGTGAGTGACTGATACAGTGTAGCTACAAGTGCAAATGATAAAAAAAAAAAGCTGGCCTACTATTAGCGAGTGATAGCACGTGTAACCTGTGCTATTAGGGATCAATAGCACTCATAAAGCATTCAAAATAGCACTCTCCGAGTACAATTTCAATTGCTTTACGAGTGTTATTGATCCCTAATAGCATGGTTACCCATGCTATTGTACTCACACTAGTAATATAAAATGGTATTCGATAACCCAAACTTTCAGCAATGAATTGGCAGCAGAAATGATTAGTTCAGACAGTTACATGCTTTACAAGAGGGGGAGGGGAGAGGTGCTTAAAGAAAACTCTGTTTTTTTGTCATGGCAAATAATCTGTCATTCACCATAGCTCTACATGCAATTCATTAGCTATCTATTCTATACACATTAGAGTATTTAGTACACTTACTTGTTATCACACAGCATAAGTGAATTCCTGCCGTTGTAGTCCTCTCTTCCGTTATCATCACTCACCAGTAGCACAAAATGCAACCTAGCCAACAACGAGCAACCAACCACGAGCAACCAACCACCACATACTTCAATCTTGCAGGGTCACCAAGGACAACTTCCACAGAGGTCGAAGGTGAAAGCTGGCACCAAGAGCTCGCGCAAAGACATTGCGTGAGGTCAAAGGTGAGGGTCAGCCGTTCTGCACATAACGTCTTTCAAAATAAAGGACTAGGCGCTAAACGGCGAGTGGTAATCTAAGATCAGGGGCAAAGCGCCAACCAGCTTAATGCAAAAATTGGGAAGAAAACAGGCGCTGTCAGTGTTTGATTATGTTCTCATTGTTGTGGTACCAATTACTTCACACATAACTAGCGCTTGACTCTTAATAAGGCAGCTAATTAGGCTGCAATTGCCTCAGGAACTATCAATTAACAAGTTTTCAAAACAATATTAAAGTAATATCATAACATTGCGGTATGTAGTTAGTTGATAAATTTTAACTAGCTACGTCATTGTCATTATTTTGAAGTCCAGTTATATTCTTTAAAGATAACATGTCCTCGTCCTTGTAAAGTAAGTCATCTTCCCACAAAGCCTCCAAGTACATTTCTACTAAATGGGCTTCTCTTTTATGGCTGTGGCAATCAAACCTATCAATAAAAGTGTTATAATTAGCGATGCTATGAAATAACGAGTATAATAACTTACCACTTGTATTTCTTTCTGTGCTTGAGAGCAACTACTATTGCTGTCACAATGATCAAAACTAAAATGGCCGCCACTACAATGAACCCCAATGTAGCAAACACATTAAAGGGAGCTACTGCACGATCCCCTTTTTGAGGTTCAATTTCCTTGGTATCCAAGACGACACCATCTAGGAAAATAATTATAATCATATCATCAACAGAGTATTATAACAACTGTACCTGGTACCATTTCCATTGTAACATTAATAAGAACTAGAATTATTAGTCCTTTCATTATTGATTTTAACAAAGCAATCCAAAATAATATCTTCCCATGCCGTATCTCCTACAATTTGGTCTTAGCGTTTACACGCTAGTCTCACGTCTGTACGCTAATAATGCTAGTCAAGTTGTACTGAGCGATATTAGTGCCAAAAATAGGTCGCTTTTTAATAATGAGGGCTCTTATGTAAATGTAAAAATACCGCACACGAAAAACTTCCACGCCTAGCTAAACACTTGTACAAAATATCTCCTGCACCGTGAGAGGTGATATAAGGTGTGTCATAACTGCCTTATAGCACTTACTAGTAGCGATAAGGTACAACATACTAGCTTTTTCTCCTAGCTTGTAACAGTGGCATTAT
>WLWD01002477.1_pt1 | contig 24266 bp, 10 predicted proteins | sample 6712731 | NCBI WGS metagenome assembly WLWD01 (sample SAMN12718690, study PRJNA576275) | sponge metagenome | isolation source: marine sponge | host: Mycale hentscheli | place: New Zealand: South Island, Marlborough, Capsize Point | collected 2014-11-01 | reverse complement strand
AATACACTCCCAATTTAGATATGCGATCGAATGGTTTAATATTGCGTACACATAAAATTCTGCGGCATATTATAAACAGAATAAAAATGAATCCCTATTTTGATGCACTGGCCTTCTGAATGGTAAATCTTCCATTGAGAGACCAACTCATTGATTATGAAGTATCTTGGACAGAGTGGTTTGTTTGTACGATAAGGTGTTTGGTATTCGTTTTGTTTTGTTTGTTTGTTTTTATAGTAATGCATTAAACTATCCGACTGATTCACATACATTACAGTGATAAAGTGGCTAACAGCACCAAACAGCATTTTTCTAATCTTACTATGATGGATCTTTTAAGCCTAGTACATACATAAAATTGTTGTACATTGTCATGAATAAGAAGACCTCACATGCCATGAATTGCTAACAATAGACATAATCACTCACTGCACAATTTGTGACACTCTCTCCTGTGAACTACTGTAGTCTGTCAAGCTTGTAGCAAACTGTTTTGACTACTTATTACATAATGATTATTATTTTTATTAACAATAAAGCATAGGGAGCCCAAGCCATTGACAGAGTTAATTATCGTTATAAATACCATTGCATTCAATTGTATCATCATCAAACTCTTTATCCCAATTATTAGTCTTGTGTATTATAACCAGACTATCCTTTCCCTCTTTTTCATCCCACTTGGGCCATTTCAATATGCAACATCAATATACCTAACACAACAACAATAATAAAGCCAGATGTAATGAGGATTTGTACTTTGCAGCACTGAATTCGAAAGGATATGTAATTTCATTTATCCGATGTGTAATTAGTTGTGATTGTACTTACAAATTTATATTACAAGTAAACTACTGACCAGAACGTACTGTAAACATTGATTGAATGTTTTTGTTGGCAAAATTGCAAGTTATAATATACTTGCTTAGTTTGGATGATATTCAATTTAGAAAGCTTGGTAATTGGAGCTTTATTCAAAATAGATGAACAGAAAGTTAGCTGTAGTAGGTAAGCCCAGCCTATTATGTGAGCCTTTATAATAAAAGTACATTTTGTGCATTCTTCAGTCTTAGAATTACTCCATACACTGTAATTAATATCTGCAGCAATTTGATTTTATTATCATAAATACCATTGTATTGTTGTTGTTTTTCTTTTTTTCTTTTATTTTGTACCCAATGATTCATACAGCTTTACTGTGTACATATATATCGGCTATTAAAAATGAATGATAACGTTTGAAAATAATAAATTATTTTACATAAAAACTAGAATGATTCTTTAAAAAAAGCTCGGCATAGACAGTTCAGAAGTGAATGGAAAAGTACGTAGTGGAATCTGTGAATTTCTGTAATCACTGATGACTTCAGGCAAGACAACTTCAGAGTGGACTGCACTACATAACATAAAACATATAACGTCGGTAAAATTTAATACATAGCTAACAGTTAGATGTATAATATTTATTGCACCCAGAACATTTTTGCTTGAATATTTCTGCAATATCCCAATATTAAACAATTGCCATTAAATGCTTTACTACATTACTGTACATATGTACATAGTGTGTGAAGTCAATGAATTTTAAATATAACCAGTTATAAATAAACACATTACTATTAGTTGCATGAATGGAATATTTACTTGTATGCTATATTTTCACGAGGCAATGGTGAGTGCAATACAGCTAGCGAGTGAAATGTCAGGCAGTATTTCATGACTAAGGAGTGAAATAAGTATATTAGAATGTTTGAAGAACGTAACAACAAGAGTATACTGCATAAATCTGTAAAATCCTATGTGATCAGGTATTGTAGACATAATTATTATATTTAGAGATAATCGCTGACCAAAAAACACAAAAAAGTTAAAAAACCAAATGTTTCAGAGCCTTCATCAGTGGTAATGATTCAAAAATAAAATAAATAGTTACTATGACAGGTGAAAGGGTGGTACATGTTAAAGCACTTGGTTGGTAACCATGAGTCCTGAGGGTTAGCCTTTCTTTTCCATTCATTGACTTCACTTACATGTATACTGCCTTTCTTTTCCAAGCACGCTTCCCACTTGAAACATTGCAATAGCCTACGGACAAGTTTATAAAACATATCCATATTGAAATATCAGAAAAGCTACACACAATAGCTATGGGAGAATATCATGATCCGTATCAAGCATTTAACATACATACACACACACACACACACATTATATATAATACTTATAGCACGAGTCTGAGAGTGTGATAAGTGATTTATTGCTGCTTTGATATTTTTTCTCAACTGGTTACAATACAATTTTCTTTGAATTTACTCGCTACGCGCATGCTACTTCGAGAGTTCAATAACAAGCGTACAACTCGCATGATGTGGAAATATTTAAGAAAAAAATAAGGCTGCAATATATATATACAATTCCGTAATGTGATGTTTCACCTTAAATCATGTCCAATGCTGTTTGTGGCTGGAGGAGGGAGGGAGGGAAGGGGATGGAAGGTAATGATTAGGGTGCATATATCGACAATGGCTGAAGCAACAGCTTTAAAATTCAGAGAGCTCATTGTACTGATGAAGACGAATGTGTAAGTGCACAAAATTTGTTTTGATAGGGCCCGCGTCGTGCCCAATTTTCCTGTAGACGGTCACATTTAACGAGTTGTCACGCATTCAGCTGCTGCGGTCACTTAGCAGGATTTCATACAAGTTTTTTTTTATCATTTGGTGCGTGTTTGTGTGTGTGTTTGTGTATGTGTTTTTGTGTGTGTGTGGGGGGGGGGGGGACCTCCCTCTCCCCCATGTATGAAACGAAATCACACATAACATACACTTACTAGCAGAATTTCTTTTTTACCAGCAGAATTAAGTAAAGCGACAGTAAAAATTTCTCCTACCTACACAACTTCTCCCATCCAGTACAAAATGTCTAAGCTGTAAAAATGTCCACGGGCATGTAAGGAGGCACAAACTTTTTCATGGTGTTTGTTTCAAACTCCATTATGTCTATTCGACTTGTACAAGCGAGATGCATAAATTAGTAATAGAATAATTTTGGTGTTCGGGAAAGGGGCATATCGAGGGTGGCTAGCATAGCTATTCAAACACAAGATAGGGTTTCCCAGCTGTAAGTTTCTAATTGAAGCTCGCCATGAACATACAATTGAACCCTTCTATGGTCCCACCATGGTGCCATGGGACAATTGACGACATTACTGGACAACACTCATGTAACACAGAAAAATAAGCTCCAACTTGATAATCAGCTGCATTGTACGCGGAAGTTGATTGATAGAACAGAACTTGACACAGCTAATTAAGACTGTTCCGGACAGCACCCATAAGCAGCACGTATAGGCCACAGCATCAAAGTAATCCTATCTGGGCTCTGTCATCTATCACTGAAGACAGAGAGATCTATGCTCAAGAGTGGTAGATGATGTGATTGAGGAATGTATCATGGAAAAAGAAACCAACAACAAACATACTAGCAAAAATATTTGTAACGATGTGCCAACCAATTCTAAATAATGCCACCAAGGTGCACGTGGATATGTAAAGCATGTGCAACTGACAGTCCAATTATGTAGAACTAGAATACCATATGTGCAAAGCTAACTTGGATAGTAAATATACACTTTGTCGTTGAGTACAAGAACTCTAAAAAAAAAAAACACAAAAAATAACACTAAACAACTACAACAACAACAACAAAAAAAACACGCTAGGAGGCATAGCTGAGATCAGCTAAATATGTACATATGTGGATCCGAGTAGCCTTGCTGAAGCATACTGTGCTATTCAAAAGAATTGTCAGCTCATTCTTTTACACTCCTATATTAATTTAATAACACATAAAAGTACCATCTTATCTCTATGTGTTATTTCTGGCTTAAACAAACAAACCATAATCACACTTACGAAAACAAATATCTATACACTCAAAATGAAGCACACCACTGAACCACACCGACACACTACGTGCAAATGTGTGGCAGTATGTTAGCAAGTGGCAAGTAGAGCTCAATCAAGATAAACTTCAAGAATGTACACATGTAGTGAGGATTTTTTGTGACAAATGTGGAGAACATACATAGCAAGACATGATCAAAACTATTCAACCCTTTCATTCCGGGATTAGCATTGACGATTTAAAAAAAAAAATTGTTACAGTGAGCTAGAACCTCAAAATTCAGATTATAGGTGCCCAAGGCATTACAGAAGCTTCGAAAATAGTTTTCACCAAAAAAATTTTTTTAAAAGTGCTTTTCGAGTTACCTGAAATCAACGACCTCACGGTAAAAATTAAGTTCGGAACGAAAGGGTTGCAAGGCATTTAGCAATATATCCTGACACAACTAGACATATGTATGTACTATTGGCAATACTGCTGGATAGACAGCAATTATATAGTGCAACTACTGGTTCTTGATGTACACCTCATGCCAATTTATAAATGAGCAAGATCAACATGAGGAGACCAATATGGTTGCCCATAAACTTACTTCAATGTGCTGTTCTTGCTCATCTGCCAGATGGACCACAGCAATCCTAGTACACAAATCAAATAAAGTACCAATGAAAAAAGTTAGTGATCATGGCATTACCTGAATAATTTATGTACAAAATTCAAGAATGGACAAAATTTACATTAAAAAAAAAACTATACTACATATGTATGTATACTGCATATTAGGCCTCATGGAAAAAATTAGACTGAGGGAGAATGCATCTTTAATGCTTTACAACTAAGGTATTCATACAGAGGGATAGTGTCATCATGTTAGGCAATTTAGCCGATATACTGGTAGCCGATATTTTCAGGTAGATACGGACAATCAATATGATGTGAATTAGTCAAACCATGACATAAAATAATTATTGTTGAGGACCGAAACTTGAGGAATACGGGGCAGTCATCAGACAATACGCCCGGAGGTTGCCATGGTTCAACAATTTCATGTACTATGAGGGGGGGCCCAGGGGATCCCACCCAAGCCAACGTTACCCCCTCCCCCCAAACTGAAGTGCTCTCTAATAGAATTAGTAAAAGTGTCCCCCTCCAAAGCCCAAGATCTCCCCTCCCACCCCCAAAGCACAAGATTTCCCCTCCCTAAAAATCTTTTTGAACGAATCCTGTATGAATCCCTTTTTAAATAATACAAATACATGTAGTTCAATAGGAACCGTTTGAATTCTTGAAATGGTAAAACATGTGGTAATATTCCGCAGTACACAGGGATCAAGTTTGTGGTGGGTTATTGCACCCCCTTGAGCAAATTTTTTACGGTTATTGCGTCTCCGTAAGGCACACAACAAAAAGTTTAATATCGGACACCATAGAATATCACTTGTTGTTTGGCACATTAGCACTCACATGTCACATCACTTGTAATGGTCAAAAAGTGTTGGTTAAGTAGCGGCATAACACACTTTTTGAACTGCGTGGCAAAAACATTGTTTCTAAGGACGACGCACGTGGTACAAGATAGATACGGAATAGAAAAGCCTGTCAGGTAACTCACTCGTTTCCGGTTATAACCAAAAACCACAGCGCATAAGCCCACACTTTTCTATTGCGTATTTTATAATCATACTGGCACTCGTGCATATGGTCCAAATAATTTGTGATATTCTGCAGTTACCCAATGATTATATTGAACTAGCTAATGGTAATAGATTATTGTACTCTAGTTATAGCCCAGCAGTAGTACCTTGGAAGAATTAGTTCACTGTCTTCAGCAGTCATTCCTCCTTTTCAACTGTGAATCAGCACCATCTACTTCATCATTGGCATTGGCCTCTGCAATGAAGCTATTACCACTCTAGAAGTGCCACGCTGCATTAATATATAATATATTCCCTCATAGCACTATAACAAAACAATAAGAACAGCAGAGAAATATATCCATTGCCTGGGAGAGAACTATTGGTGAATAACATTTGTAATTTATGGTTGCTTCAGAGTTGGGGTTGATTATGATTACAATCGTAATCGATAAGTTATTGCATAATCGTAATCATAATCAAAATCATGTGGCAAATTGTGGGTGTAATCATCGCAATCAAACCCCATTACTGGAATATTAGCAGTAAAGTAAAACACAGCAAGTGTTAGCTGTAATTAGAATAAACAGAGTTATAGCAGCTGAACTTAAGACCACTAATATACGTAGCCTGCAACTACCTCCATTCTCCAGTATCTACACTGGGAAAATATTTAGACCAGAAAGATGACGTCTATCAAACGAACTGTTTGAAAAAACTTTTTTTTTTCTGACAAATAATCATAATTATATATAATCATAATCAACGTTTCACAATCATACTGTAATCATAATAATTATGTTACCATAACCAACCCCCAAGTGTGGTTGTTACAAAGGTAAAATTATATTTCATTTAATTACGCCAGTGTTAATCTTTCTGGTCTAAATATAGGGGGAAACCCTGATCTGAAACATGCACTGGCCTTACAGTTACTGACTGTGCTCCTTTTAACGACGCACCATACTCGTATGAAAGTCACCACATGAAAAATGTGATTATTGCCATTATTTATGCGACATAACCTAATCTAAAATGGCATGGGCGTGGTTTTGCTGCCTCTTGCTAGTTTTTAGCACTTTGCTAGCTCTTTTTTTGCTAGCTTGTAGCACTTGTTTGGAGGGAGCGACATGAATGTGCTGAACCACACACAGTGCAGGGTTTCATCCAGGAGGGGGAGAGAAAAGGGGGGTATCCCCCCCACTTATTTTACCTACTCAGAATTAAATTGTTTACAGCACAGCATCAAAATTACCTTGGTCAAGTGCTGGCCCTTCTATAGCTATAGCCATTAGTTTTGATAGTGAAGAAAATTGAAGCCTATTTTGAAAACGATTCTGATTTCTACTGTCGCTATGATTTGGATAGCAAAAAGTATTACCAGTACTTAAAATTATTACTTACTCCACTTTAATTTCGACCCCCCCCCCAAGACAAAAAATTTCTGGATGAAACCCTGCAGTGTACTGCAAATCCTCCAAGAAAACTCTCCTACCATGGCAGATTCATAGTGTCTGCTCCAAAATTGGAATAATGGATAATGAACCCCGCCCGCGGGTGCTAGCTTATTAAGGTTGTAACTTACAATAATGTTTGTATGAATACAACAGTAGGCAGAAAAGTGATTCACACATTCGTCTATCCCGAGGTCTATCCCCACAAGTTTATTTGAGCACTACTATACACGTCTACATTTTCAAGACTGATCTTCATAAAATCGGTAAAGGGTAGATTGAATTACATATTTCTTAATAGGGTAAAAGGTTTCTGACGTTATCACGTGAGAAAGCGCACTTGCTAATACTGTGCGTGTACGTAAGGAATTTGGCGGTTCATTTGATCTAAAAACTACATTCACATTCAAAATGTGCCAATTGGTACCGTAACCACGAAATGCTGCAAGTAAGTGAGGTGGGGAAAGGAGAAGCCATTGTTTTATAGGTGTAGCTAAACTAGTGGCAGGCATTGGACGGCATAAATATTAATTTATAGGGAAGGGGTGGGGGTAGGGCTAGGTATAAGAAATACAGTATTTCTGCCAGCAGCTAGCAGCTGTGTTTAATTGATATAGCAGACAAGAATTTTAATGTTGATATGAAACCCATTGTGTAGGAGTTATGTATAGACCCTTTACCTAACTTTTTGAGACCCAAGGTACGTGAACTATAGTCTGGTGTTGCCGACACTTACCTTTTTAAATATTGTGCCTGGGTGGAGGAAAGGGTCTGGGGGCTCAAGTACCAATGATCAGATTCTGGTGCTAACCACCAATTTAAAACATTCACCACAGTGGTTGTATACTTCGTCTCAATAACGGTTGAAGAGATTTCACCATAACTTACCAGCCAGATAGTTTGATAAAAGTAACCTGAAGCTGTACAACGGTAGTGACAGTCAATTGCTGAATTGCTAAAGGTTTGGGGTATAGCCATTTCTAGAGCTGGTACGTATGAAGTTGTCCACAGACCCTGATAATCCAATTGTCTATACATTATATGTATGTGTTAGTATTTTGCTGTATGCCAAACTGAACTCACCCCCAGAACAGGTCCCTTGACAGATTCATTGATAAACAGTGTATCTTTTTTTTTTTTTGTTTCATAGAGACTAGGTTAATTCAACTAGACCCTGTGTACAAGGGTAAATTCTTACCATGCAATACAAGCGCCTTCTGATATCAAGTTTCTTGAATAATAGACCGCAAGACTACCAGAGTGTAGTCCCCAGACCCTTTCCTCCTCCCCCGCACCATATTAAAAGTAGGTAAAGTGTCGGCAACACCAGACTAGGTGAACTAACACAATATCAGAGTTCCAAGCAATCTGTACTACATAGCACAAATTAGAAACTAAAATAATATCATTTGCAGCACTGTGCCGGTCTCACAAAAAAGGTGAATGGTCTCGATATTAGACTAACTCAATTTGGAATTGTAAAATTCTATATTCTATGAAGCAGTTGTAAGTAGCAGCAATTTTGACCAGTAATTGTAAAAGATTTGCAAGTTATTCTTTTTTATTTGCAGTTGTGAGGTTATTCAGTACTTTTTTCTCTAATGAAATAATATTGATTAAGAAATATTGGTATACCATTGGGAGTTGTTGTGTGTTTTAAAATTTGTAGGGTATTTATATGAGCAGTGGAGGTAATGTGACTTTGCTGAAATTGGTATTTCCCTGCAAGAAGTGATGTGGCATCCCTTATTTTTTAGCCCCTCCCTCTTTCTCCCCAATAATTTTATTGTACTGAATAAATAGTATTATTTAGTTTTGTTTCCGTTAGAGGAATATTTCTCCACCTGTTGTGCTGAGCTAGAAATACCTCTTTTAGTAGAGGGTTAAGCATATGTATAACAATTTGTATGTAGGGTGATGTTAAAGAAGTGAAGTATTGAAAACTCTTATTTGTGATGAAGATTAGGTAAGGGGTTTCATACTTACAACAGGAATAATAATGAGTCCTATAAAATTTGATATAGGATTTAAGCAACTTTAATTGAGCTTTTTTGGGGCCTACCATGGAAACAGTAAAAGGTTTATTGTGCTTAGGGTAAAGGGTGTGTAATGGATTTCATGTTGGTAATTTGGTAAAGGGTTAATGAAATGGGTTGGCAGAGATGAGATTCTGAGTTATTTTCTTGCTGAACTTATTGGTGTTTACTTTAAGAGAGAGAGTTTTGAGTGCTTTAAGTTTACAAATCCACTGAGTCTGTAGTACTATTTTAACTGTTATTTTATTATCATGAACCTTTTTAAAGTCATGTGTAACTTGTGCATGTCAGTCTGGAACAGAGGGGGGTCCATAACAAACTACAAGTCATTTTAATAGACTCACTATATTGATGTCCCCTTACCACAAATCACACAAGCTTGTGTCTGGTTGATGGTGTCCATTACTCAGAACACAGAGAGGCTCGAGTATACTGCTAATCATTTTCTAGAATGAACCCTTTACCTATTTATCCTAATGCCATTAATGTCCTCGCTGTACATGCATAATCTAGGGGTTCCTTTAATGCTGCAAATAACGGACCAGAGTCTATCTGATGTTATACCCTTTCACCATGAATTTGAAAGGACATTTATAATTTTGGCCTGACATGTACTTATGAAAGTACATACCACAATAGCTAGTGCCAAAATTTATCTGACATGATCTTCCAATTTGAATTTGATCAGGTACTTAAGAATTAGACCGAAATTTGATGTCAAAGTGTTTCTGTTCCCATAGTATACATAACCTTTCATTTTTGTTGGACAATGATAATAGTTAATATTAATTTAGTAACCATTTTCATGTGTGTATGCAGGTAAAAGGTTTTGTATCAAGGCGTAATCTATACACAAGCTTCAAAGGACTTGCTAAGTAAGTTTTATATAAGTGTAATAGGGAATGTAAATTCACTCCATAAATGTCTGGAAATGCCAGAAATTGTCCGACCCATCCCATTGTCCCCGGGACCTTGGGGTTCCATGGGATGTCCATCTATTCCACCTATACATACATGTGTGTCTGGGATGGGAAAGACAGTGGGACAGACATGTATCTATAGGTGGGATAGGAGTGAATTAAATTTGCAATATCAAAAAGTACTATCTGTAATGAGGTAAAGGGTTCCCTTGCTTCACACTGTAACTCAGGATTGGTTTACCACGTCCATTCCTTAAGTTTACCAAGTGGGGCTTATGTTTTAAGTGTTCTGAGGCAAAATCGTGAGGCAAAATCGTGTTCTTCAACCCTTTTACTGGCAGGTGACTGACCACCAATTCGGTAAAGAATGGACACATATTTTTAAAAACTTTTTTCCAGTGAAGATTTATACCAATACAAACAATTCCGAAGCTAACTGAGCTATTTAGAAAATGCCTGCAATAGCTCCAGACTGCTGTTTGAAAAAAATGTTAGGAAAATATTTGGTACTTACGCCTTTTTTTTATTTTATGAAGTACTACTTCATGTCAGAGAAACTGTATTAAAAACAACAACAACTGTGTCTCCATTCTAGTGAATAATCGTAATTGTCAAGCGAACCACGGCGCCATGTGGCATTTGAAACTGAGGTGGTAGTGGACGTTATATTCCCATTTAGGTACTGCCATATAGAGTGATAGTGAAAATAGAAGTAAATATAATACAATATTATATAAGGGGCTTTATTTTTTTATTTTTTTGTGGGCTGCACAGTTAGTTGACGTAGACATGTTGCCTGTGGTAATATTTTGTAATAATTTATCAAATATGGAAGTTAATGTGTTCAATGTTCTTTGTGTTTAGATGAAGCTGAGTGAATAGAGATTGTCTAAGGTGTGTCTGTGATGGATGATTGAAGAACTCTACATCACTGAGGGAGTGAACTGTCATCATTGGACCTGAACATACAAACATACAATTTTTGTGTCATCTCATACTCGTATTGTATGTGAAATAATATTTACTGTATTATACCTGAATATAATCACATGGCGTTGCAGTACACTTTATATTGGCGAAGAATTACACCCGATAGGGTGTGTTTTAGTGTTCATATACACTGTAGGAGTGTAGTGTAACACTCCTATGAGTGTGATAGGAGTGTAATGGTACACCCTATTTGGTATACTAGGAGGGTGTTTGAAGGGTGTAACGGGACACTAATTTGGGGGTGTGTCAATACACCCCATGGGGTGTAGTACAGACAGTGTAGTTGGAACACCAAAAGAGGTGTAATGTAACACCTCGTTTTTTACAGTGTAGCTATAATAGCCTGTTGTTGTCTATCAACAGTAAAAAGCAAACTGGGAGAAGTGATGTATGGTAATGACATAGTAAGGCAAAGTAAAGAAAAGTTCAGGTGATGAAACACACGTACAATAACAGCAACAACAATAACAAAAAAAAACAACAGCAAGATGTATAAAAGAGATCTAATTAATAGTTTATAAATGTATCAAATTTATTACGAGAGAGCGAATTAGTCCAAGGATTGTTTTGGTGATGCTTCCATTGCAAAACGAATCTAAAATTGTATGGTAAGCTGGAACTATACTATCATAAAATTACCTGTAGATTCTCTACCACTGATTAAATGACATATTAATGCACACAAGGTATCAGCTGCAAAGTAAAGCATGCTCACCAGGCATCAGTTGCTAGCTAGTTATAAGCAAAAATCAAACATAAACCTTTCACTATTGATCTCTAGGTAATTTTAGGTTTATATTGTTGGCCTATTAATGAGCTACCTAATGTATATATTGACATCTGATGTAATACCAAAACTACAAACCATTAAATATGAATTAAGCGTTTTTCACATTGTAGTGTTTTTTACCATGTTCCCCCACTAGGATTCCTTTAAGAGTTTTTTGCTGTTATAGAAGAGGACATTATAAAGAAACATAATAGGCTGGGAGTTTGCTATTGTTTCACAATATTTTTAAATATGATTGTACTATAGAGCTATAACTATTGAATCCTACAAATTTCTCAAATTTCAGAAATTGATGAATTGATTTTAAAGAATAATAATGTTTTAGCAAGTGATGAGGATGTGTTACTTTGATAAGCAGGAAATATTCATCAGTGCACAAGCAAATATCATAATGGATATTATTTACATAGCATATTCCAATAAGATTAATTTTAGTTTTAGTAATGAGTTAAAAATTGTGGGAAATAAATTCTTTTCGCTTTAAATACAGTTTTGCCTAGTAATAGCTGATATGTCCTTTATCCACAATAACAAAAACAGGCATGTCAAAATATATACAATGACAAGCCAAATATTTCAACACGACTTCCCAAACACTGTTTTCCATCTTCATTGGGTGCTGTTCCACAAAGGATAGCAGTATGGCTGAAAGTAACTGCTGTTCATTGCAACAAACTTGGCCAGGACTGTTCAAACTTGAAAGTGGTTATCCTCAGTTCCAAAGAGAATTATGATGTACCCAGAAACAGCAATTTCCATTTCCCCAATTGAATGCCTTTGTCTGGAGTGACTCTTTTAAAAAATAGTCCAGCTCACTGTTCAGTGATATCTACATGATAAAATATTCACTAATTCAAAAATTAATTACTATAACAATACAGCTCAACATTACTTTCTGTACTGCAACTTGGTTGTAATTATTAGACTGAAGAAGTTCTCTTAGAGTCTTCTATACATTAATAGGAAATTAAATCTATAATTACTGATGTATACATTTGTTTTTTACTTGGTGTGGAACTCCAGTGCACCTCCTTGAAATGCATTTTCTTTTTTTTTTATTCCTGGGCCTCCCAACTTCTTATCTAAGCCATATTAGGATCCACAATCAGCTGACAAACATCTGGCACATTTGAAACAACCACTTCCTGTGACACTGACAAGAATGATAAATATGAATACAAAATTTGTAAACATTAAAATTTTCTTGAATTATAGTTCAGTTTTTCCAAGTCCTTGAACATCGTCACTGGAGAGTGTAGTGAAAAGTTCTAAGGTCTTTAGTGGATTATTTTGGAGACATTTAAACTTGATTATTATGCTTTCACTTTGTGCAGCTACAGCAGAGAGATTTTGATAAAGAAGTATGCTGATAAACAGAACTTAGCATGACTGATGAGAATCATCATTAAAGGCTTCAAAAAATATCTCTGCATTACATAACAAACTCAAACAGAATGATGCTTTAATATTACAGCAATGATCTGTAGCAGCAACTAAATTGGCAATTCTTTGGGAAGGGTGGGGTGAAACTTTATAGCTTTGGGGGAAATCCCAGGTTTTATCCTCCTCTCCTTCCCTCTTCAAATTAAAGCCCTGGCTAAAGTCAGGAAATCAAGATAGATGTGTTTTACAGTGTATTTATTTTTATTCTGAGTTGTATTTACCTGTTATTTCAATATAAAGTTTGGGTGAATAATGTAAGCATATCTATCAAGAAGTTGATAGTGACAATGTTAAAGATCAGTGAAGGTCAGGTATTGTTGTAATACCTAACACATGCCAATATACTGTTTCATCACTTTGCAGGCAGAAAAAGTTATGCATGCTAGTTACAGGATGGGCAAACAACAAATTAATATTAATGGTTAGTTTTAAAAATAAAAGAAATGTTATTATAATTATTATAAATAGGTACTTAGCTAATTTATTTTGGTCAGTATGCAGAAAATCTAGATTTACCCACAATTACCCCGGGAGAGTGGCTGACAGACATTCATATCAACACAGCACAAAGCAATTTAAGGAGACAGTTTCCTTCAGTAAAAGTGTCCCAAAATAGTTTGAAAAGTCAAGATTTAAGTTTCAAGCAATTTGATGGCCAATATAATATTCAGATTGTTCATGTTGGAAATCATTGGATTACTATTGAATGGGTTCATGGTACTCTGGTCCGAGTGTATGATAGCAAGTACAGGTCACTTACCAATAAACTAAAGAAATAATTTCCACTTTAACTAAACCTAGTGAAAACTATATTGATGCATTGATGGAGCACACACAAATGCAGAGGGGTTCATCTGGTTGTGGTTTATATGCTATTGCTTTTGCTGTGGTTGGGACAACATCCAGCAAATTAAGGTGGCCATTCTCTCTATCTAGCTTGCTAATTTTTGTTTTGATAATTAAGTTATTGTAATTTATTTTTACAAAAGGTATGTCCAGCCCAAAATGAGGGAGCATTTGATCTCCTGTCTTTGTGATGGAAAGTTCCGACCATTTCCATCTCAACAAAAAGACAGCATCAAAATGCCTGATCCCAAGAAATAAGAATACAGTTGTACTGCTCATGCAAGAGAATCAATAATAAAATGACAATATGGCATTTTGTCCATTGTAGTAACTGGTATCACCAAAAAGGATTCCAGATGATATTTTTGAAGACCAGAACAAAGATTTCAGCTATTTATGCAATGGATTGTGGATTCAAGCACTGTTTCATTATCTACATTTAGCTATAAAACATGTGTTGTTTGTTTTCATGCTAACTATTATGAATTGCTTCAATTTAGCTTTGGTTGTTGTTTTTTAAAGATGCAGGATTCAGTTGTAATTTTACCATCTGTTATTAACAGATACAAATTGCTATAGGGGTCTTAGTATAGTGAAATGATTTAGCTACTTAGAAACATGCCAGTTAGCAATAACTAGAAAAGTGAAGTGTACTATAATCGTATTCCACTGGATTTAACTATATACTTTAATAAGAAAAAAACGATTACAAAATTAGCTACCATTATGAAAATCCTTCATGTGACCATTTAAAACAATTTAATTAAGCATGCATTATGGTCACACATTCTTTCTTGTGCTATACTAGCAATGCAAATGCATATAACTATGATGATTTGACCTGTGCTTTTTTTACAGTTCTATGTGAAGTTTACAGAGTGATAATGTGCAAAATCTTTGAAAAAATTACTAAAATCATCAGGTGTGCATGCTCATAGTTTTGACATTTTTATCACACCATTGTCATTGTAATTTTTTAGGCTAGCTTATTACCGTCTTTATAGCTACTCTGCCATAGTGTCAGCTACGGAGTCCCTATTTCTTTAAGACATAAATATTGGAACCCCTGATCCCCATATCTATTACTCCCGACCCAATAATTATGTTGATATACAGATCCTATGACTAAAACATTAAAGTTTTAGGGACGGGGGTACCTATGTCTACGTATAGATATGGGGTTCCGGTCCTTGTATTCCTGGGGGGTTCAACAAAACTTTATGACACCAGTGTCATAGTGGATTTGGTCTGCCCGCATAATTGGTCCGCCCGCATATTTGGTCCGGGCTGACAAAATCCGCTTAGCAGATTCGGTCCTACCTCCCCCGATTTGATCTGGGTATCTATTAAATTTCTATAAGTTAAACCATCAAAATATTGTTGTTTCACTATTGCAGGTAATTTTTCTGACCCAGATAATATCTGTGGCACAAAAAACAACAAAAATTAGGCTGCCAATGAAATTGTAAGAGAAATATTTCCATCTGTGGATGTGGCATTCTTTTGCCTGAAGTATACACATTAGAAAGACATTCTAGGACTGTAATTTATTGCATGGCATGAGATAATGTAGACAGAAATATAAAAAGTTCCCCTTCTTTTATTTTTCAATATCAATTAGCTAGTCCATTCAATAAAAAATTCATATCAAAAAAATAATGTCTCTTAATGTTCTTTCTTGTATTTCATGGACACAAATCCTTTTTCTTTTTTTTTTGAGTAAATTTGCAGAATATTTGTGTCTATATAGATATTGCAAGATAATGGACTTTGGTTCACTTTGGTCCACAAGGTAGCTAAGGAATCTCCACTGCAATATGATAAGGCATTCATCAACTTGCATCAATGAACTGTTGAAATGACTATCTGTTCTACATTGTAAAAATTATTGGCTACTGTACACATCAATTTCTATACATTATGGTGGGACAAAGGCTAGGTTGGTAGCTACCATTAGTCTTGAGTGTGATCAACTTAAAGTTATCTGCTCAAAGCTAAGGTTAGGCTTAAATCACTTCACAAGCTTTAGCTGGTGAAACTACGGCGTTTTAATTTTGTAGCTAGATAAAACAGTAAGAGCGATAGAGCGTACATGCAAATAGCCAGGGCAGAGAACGGAGTGTAAGTTCAATAATGTATAAACGTGTACAAAGCATGTCTGAATAAGCTAATGACAAACATGTTTGCTAGGTTGGACATATTCCTACAAATAACCAGAGGAAATACTGTGGCAACAGAGTTATGTATACTTTTTTGACATTGAGCAGCAAGACTCTTAAAGACTTCTAGTAACTATAAGCCACCATAAAATAGTAATGAGCATTACAAAACTGTAAAGACACACTTATTTGGTAAAGTGTTAACTTTTAAAGTGCTTTATTTTGAATATACTTCATCAGGCAAACTTTTGGACTATCAAACTACTTTGTATTCAAGAATGAAATGCTTCATTAAGTAGCTAGCTATACTATCTTATCAGTAAATAATTTTTTTAACTAACAATTCTGGAAATTTATAATGCCATTTTTACCTATTGCAAATTATTCAGTTGAATCCTTCTTTAGTAGAGTTGCAGTCTCTATCTATCATACTTAAATGAGATCAAATAAATTTGTGAGCAAAGATCATTGATGGTTTGAAAAGACTCTTGATGGCACAAAAAAAAATATCTAGAAATATTATTATTGCATAGTTAGTCATCAATGACTTTGAACCTCAAGAAAGGCGTGGATAAAACAACGTGGTAAGTAATCATGTTTCAGCTTCTCTACTGATGTAGAATTAGAATAGCCAAAGTTTGATGGTTTCTATTGTGTCATGTCTAAAGTGAACTATTATTACCCATGAATCATTTTTATGCCACTACAGAGCTTGAATTGACACAGAGTCTGAGTTTTCTTGACTGAACATGTACTGGTTACCTTATGTCTCCGAAGTATACTAACACATGTAGCTCTGGATATGCAATTTTGTGCATCCCCTTTGAAAAAAAAATCCTGCTACAACCCTGCACCCTAATTTGTAATGTTGCCAAGATTATGTAACATGATAATTTAAAGCTAAACTCTGGATTATGGTCAAAATATTGGACAGTAATATATACTCAGAGCTACAGATGATAATTTGATTAGAAAGTGTTCCACAGTATTTAAATATACAATAATATAGATGTAGCTACTATGTTTTCCAAAACTGATAATAATTATAACAACCTGAATGGCTAATGTTTGCAAAACATGGCTTTCGTGGTCTAATTGTGTCTGTATCTTGCAATTCTTTCTAGGCTGTTACAGTGTCTAATTGTGTCTGTATCTTGCAATTCTTTCTAGGCTGTTACAGTGTCTATGAATTTCTCTATACAGACAACCATGTTGTCATTATAATCTTATAACTGACTGCTGCTTACCACCTTACATCTCTTCTTATGGTGCATACTTTAAATGGGTTAGCTACTGTGCTTTATTGTTGAAGAATCATTGTTACATTTTCTGCCAGCTTTCTACCCTCTTAGGCTATCACATGTTATAATTTTCAAGTACATTTACAGTGTTTAATTCCGTACAATTATCCTCAAAACCTTTTGTCCAAATCATTTTAGAACACAAAGTTTATCACTTACTTTGTAGCTAATATATTATAGTCCAGTAGCAAATAATGTATTTCATGGTGCGTATCTCTAGTCTCTTCTCTCCATTATTTTTAGTCTCTTCTAGTCTCTTCAGTCTTTTTTAGTCTATTTAATCTCTTCTAGTCTCTTGGGTCTCATCTGGTAATCTCTTTCATCTCTTCTTGTCTCTTTAGTCTTTTCGAGTCTCTTCAGTCCTTTTCTTGTCTCTTATAGTCTCTTAAGCAACTTCTAGAGTTTCACTTCTAGTGCCTTTTGTCTCTTTAATATCTTTTCTAGCATCTTATAGGTCTTCTAGTCTCTTTTTGGTCTTTTCTATTCTCTTCTAATATCTTTTGTCTCATATGTATCGTCTATTTAGTCTCGTTTTGTTTCTTTGGTCTGTTCTAGTCTTCTCTTTAGTCTTCGTTAGAGATGAAAGAGATCAATTTGACTAGAGACTAGGAGAGACTTTAAGAGACTAAAGAGACACATAAAGATTAAAGAGAGAATAAATGAGACTAAAAGAGATTAAATAAACTAAAACAGACTGAAGAGACTAGAAGAGACTAAATAAATTAGAAGAGACTAAAGAGACTAGAGAGACTAAACAGACTGAAGAGACTAAAGAGACCGGAAGATACTAAAGAGACCGCAGAAACTAGAAGAGACTAAAAAGACTAAAAGAGACTAAAAAGACTAAAAGAGACTAAATAGACTACATATGAGACAAAAAAGATTAGATGAGACTATAAGAGACTCAAGAGACTTGAAGAGGCTAGAGAGACTAGAAAATATCAAAGAAACAAAAGCCACTAGAAGAGAAACTTTAGAAGGTACTTAAGAGATAAAAGAGATTAGAAAAGACTAAAGAAACTAGAAGAGATGGAGACAGAAGAATCTAAAGAGACTAGAATAGACTAGAGAGACTAGAAGGGACTAAAGAGACTAAAGAGACTAACGCGACTAGGAGAGACTAAAGATATCAAAGAGACTAGAGACTTTAGAAGAAACTTTAAGAGACTAGAGGAGGCGAAAGAGACTGGAAAATATCATTAAATGTAAACATGGTCAGCTGTGAACTGTGGCTAGCCATTCAGGTTTTAGGAAGCAAAACAGACTGACCAAATTAATATATGTTTTCAGGCAGTAAAGTTCAGCTCAGAGACTGCAAGAAACTTAAAAGACAGTAAATTATTCTCAAACTAGAGAGTATAAGAAAATGCAAGAGTTTAAAATCACTGTGGAATTGAGAAACTGTGATACTAGATAAGATTGTACAGGCTTTACAACTATGAAGTTAGTTAACTATCACTAGGGATAGGTCATCCTTCTTCTAACTATGGTTACCATAGCGACATGCACGCCCAAAAAAAAAGTAAGAATATTCCCTCTGCTGAAAACTAAACTCTAGGATGAACCAAATCCAGGGGGGAAGGGGGGGGGGGAGAACTGATCAGCTAGCATAATTGGTCCCCCGGACTAACATCCCTAGCGGATTTGGCCCAACCGTACCAAATTCCTGTGACACCCGCTCCTACTGCCTTGTTTTTCCCCGCTTAACACAAGAAATGAATCCAGTGATTAGCTAATGAAGAATCATCTTCAAAAAAGGGACTCGTCTAAAAAAAAAAGAAAAGGAGGCTCGTACGACACTAGTTAATAAACTGTAGAGTCAATTGCTCAGGTTCTTACATGAACTTTACACCAGTTTTGCTGCGACTAGGGAGGCGAGCATTTCACATTCAATTTGGTGCCTATTTGTTTACAGTGTGGCAGTCACTTCTCTCTCTCTCTCACTTTTTCAAACAATTTTTTTGGTCAATGTAACACATATCACTGATGTTTGTAGTAAGTGATGTCTCTTTCTCCTATATTGCTATACTCTTCTAGTACATATGCTATTCATGTGAGCTTGGCTATCATTTCAATCGTCAAAAAAATATTTTGGTTCATATAGACATGATGAAAGCATGTACTACTACTGTAGTCAGTGATATATTTTCCCCCTACTTTAAAACCCTCTTCTGCACAATGCTTTTTTGCTAAAATGTTTATGTGGCTATCAGTTTTCTCTATATCGATGTTTTGAAAACATATATCACTGATTTGCGGTCAGGCATATTTGTTTTGTAATGCTGTCCGGAACCTTACATGTGCTATTCTTATAAAATGTGAGCATGGCTACCAGTTGTTTCTTGTTAATTCTATTTTTTTTAAATAATTCTCTGGTTTATAGACTACTATTAAACATCACTGACCGTTGTGGATAAGTGATATCTCGTTTCCCTGCACCATGTAAATCAGTGCTCTCTTTCAGTTGTCAAACAGTTTTCTGGTTGATAGACTACTAGAAAATTTATTGCCCCACTTTTTTGTCAGGGACATGAGTTTCCTCTAATTCATTGATCTTCTGCACCTTACATACATAGCTAGTGTGTGAATGGCTATCAATCCTCTCTTAAGCATAATTTTCCATCAATTTTCTGGATCATAAATACAGAGTAAGACATTATCATTGACTTTGTATATAATCAAGTGATATGTGATACTCTATGCATGCATGCATTCTAACACTTTTTTAATCATATACAATGGGTATCAAGTTTACAAACATTTCCTGGTAGTTGACTCACAGAAAACGCATAATATATCTATCACTGACACTATGTACATATTTTCCGGCAATTTATTAAGCCTCTTATAACTCTTTCAGTCTTCCAACTATATTCTGTGTAATTTTGAGGAAGATTTGTGATTGACTATTGTAAGGCAGACCCTTTTTTTCAATGCATCATACATGAACTACTTTATAATGCAAGCATGGCTATTTATACATGCCTTTTTAAACTCAATATCCATAAAATTATTTTGTATTTATTATTTTATTAATTTCTTAGATAAAACTTAGCGATAGATGTCAGCGAAACACTTCACAGCTGAAATCTCCTGTTGTTGAACTTAATCCTATACAAGTTGAACCAAAGATATGGCATTTAGTGGGTATGGATTTGATTGGTCCATTCAAAAAAACTAGTAAGGACTTCCAGTACATTTTAACTGTGACAGACTATTTTTCCAAGTATGTGGAGGCAGTTCCTTTGGAAGACAAGTCTGCCATTTCTGTTGCAAAGGGCATCTTCAAAGTTTATTGTCATCAACGAGCACCCATTCATTGTATATGTGACCAGGGAAAGGAATTTGTAAATAAGGTATTAATACTATGTTGTAAAATAATAATAGTGTTGCTACAATCACACAGCTTGCCTGCATTATATATATTATTATTAACAGTAATAATTTTCTCTCTAATTAACAGCCTATAAATTAATTATAACTTTGATGTTCAGCACGGAGTTGAACCAATGGATTAAGTTAATAATTGATTTATAGGGTGTTAATAAGACAAAAAGCTACTATAGTTAACCAATGTTATTGTTTTCCAGCCAAGAATGACTGAATGATTGAAAGAGCATTATTATTATTATTATTGTAATGTAATAAAACACTAAATTTTGTTGATTGGTTGAACAACAACAATCCATCAGTAATAAATTAATTTCAAAAATATTAGGCATTAAATTATAGCTAGCTATTACTATCATTATACTACATAGTTTAATGAGGAATTGCAAGAGAAGTTTAGTGTGAACATGAGAATCACATCTGCCTACCCAATGGTCTTGATGAGCGTACCAACCAAACACTGAAGAGGTAATATTATATTCAATAGTTTCATCTCACAAATTAAATCTAAAATTTTTACACTTAATTTTTAGATCAATTTTAAAATTAATGAATGAGGATACAGATGTGACCGGAGTCAGTATCTACACTCTGCATTATTTGCAATTAATACCAGTATCCATAGTGCAACCAAATTTACACTATTCCGAATGATGTTTGGCAGAGAACCAGTTTTCCCATACCAAAAGAGAAATGGATTGATTGACCATGATTTTAAAACAGGAAGCATGGTTTTGCGGAGAAATATGAAGCAGAAAACAAGGAAGGGGTCCAAAAATGATGATCGCTGGTTGGGGTCGTATACCATTGTAGAGATATCAAAGACTAGTTGTCGCTTGAAAAATGTATCTGGCAAGCTGTTGAAAACTCAAATCAACATTAATCAACTTAAGCCTTATCACTGCTATCCTCCTGCAATATCAGGTACAAGTGATCATATTGTAACAAATGTTATCATACATGTAGTTCATTTAATTTAGATACAATCACCCATTTGCATGGAGTCGAGCCAGCTACATGTAACTATTATCACAAGCATCTGCAAAAATAAAATCATCACAAAGCTTCATACATGTGTATGTACTTTATTGTTACATCATATTATTTGTGTATATGCTTTATTATTACACATGTAATAACGCATAAAGTGACTGCAGATTCTAATAACAAATTGCTCCCATTTCCATTACTTCAGAAATGTGGAAGAAGAAAAATATCCAATTCTGTATTGTTCACTTACAAATAATTGTGATGCAACAACTGTAAGTGATCTGGTAACATTGAATCATAATTTGGAAATAGTAGTGAATGGACATAAAGACAGGTAAGTAGTAAAGATGAAGAAATTTCAATATAGCCTATCAATGTATGAATGAACATAGGATGTGTCATTTTTGCAAGAAAACTGGGAAAATAAATGTCACCTCTAAATTAAAGAAATTACCAAAGTACTTGTTTATCACATGTAATCAGACAATGACTTTTGGCAATCAAATTTCAGGACCATTGAGACGATGCAATCGACCAGTCATCATAGAGAGGTATCATGCTATTGTATTTATTTATAGAAATGGGTAGCTTATATTATAATAAATGAGGTATAGTATGTATGATTTTGACAAATTCTTTTGATCGCCTACAACACTGTACTTTGATAATACAAAATTTTAACGTATATGTACTATAGGAATATTCATTTCACACGAGATAATGGAGACATTGTCAAGTATGAGTTGCAGAGTTTCATTGTAAGTATAATTTTGTAATACATGATTAATTATGAGGTCTACATTGTTCCAGGTTCACCATGCATGGTACTTCAGTAAACAGTGGACACTGTGAGGAGTATATTTCATATGCTATATACATATTATGAGCATTCCTACCTCCCTTCCCCTCCCCCTTATTATTAGATACTGCATATTTACGGAAGGGTAATACTCTTTTCCACTATGATGATGATAAAGTGATCGAGTCACACTGCTTCTCTACACTACTTCACAAGTACCGGTATAATTATTATATTCTAAATGATTATAAACACAAAAAAAATTGTATTCAATGAGGTTCACAATGTAGCATCAGTATACCATCAATATCTGAGGTCATCATTTTTCATCGGGGCTTAATGCTGAACTATGCTCAAACGGAACTTAATTTTATTCTGTGTCCAATGAAGACCAATATGCACTCATACCATGTTGAGATATTTTCTAGCCTTCTTGTAACCTTGATCTTTTAATGAGGAGGAAAAGAATGAGTTAGCTGCTGCAACTTCCAGCTACAATTATAATCATTAGATGTTTAATGAACATTAACATTGTATTTTTATCCCTTACATCATTGTTCATACTTTCATTAACCAGTAATGTAAGTACTTGTTAATAATTAAAAAAATTGTAAAATGTGATCATATCAATCATGGCATGTATGGTCAAACTTTTACTGTTTATAAACACTCACCACATCATTAAGCCACTGGTTAGGATCCAATCTCCACAAGTTTGATTTTAATAGAGTATCATATGTTTTGGTCTAGTATCAATGCATGCGTAATATTATATTAGCATCCATGAAATTCATGAACAGCTAACAGCTAATTACCGTCTCAACAAGCTTCACCATTTTCTCTACTTTAAATTCCTACAGCATAATAACTTATTTGATATACATTATATTAGATTAATGTACCAACTAGCCTTGTAATCTTGGACTGTTTTCTTATCATCATCAAGTTCCAAAACATGTACCTGTAGGTAGCCAAAATATTACAAATTAAGGTCTTTACACTTCTGTTGTAATAATTTACTTCATAGACAAATTTATTTGACATGGACATAGTTTTGATTCCATGGCTGCATCTAGATGGATGTCATTGGACTTTACTAGTAAGTATTTTAATATAGTCAATGTCATTTATATGAAAATTCATTCATATATAGGTGATAAAACCAAAAGAGAAACTGATGTATATATGGATTCTGGTCCACATCTTTCCGATCACGATGTGGAAAATCTGCTCTGGTATAGCTAAAACATTTTGTTATAAACAATAATAAATTTATTACACTGTGGTATATTGAATAGGTATTACATGTGTGAACTCATGAAGGATAGTGGTAATATTATGGAACAGAAAAAATGGAAAAGATGGACTTCAGAGGTAAAAATTAATGTCACAGACATAACATTATATGTGTACTCTGATAGTAATCTGATGTTAGTATAATCAGTATTCTACCACTTGTCTGGCGATTGGGTAAAACAAGCGAGGTACTCTTTGGTTTGGCTGAGGCAGTTTTTTTTTTATATTTTGTATAAATAGTGTGTTGCCGCTCTTCCATATGTAAATGGGTGTGGTTTGGAATGACTCATTCCATTTTTCTAAAAGTTGTTC